>FRDC01003030.1_pt1 | contig 115180 bp, 112 predicted proteins | sample 1106171 | NCBI WGS metagenome assembly FRDC01 (sample SAMEA3930566, study PRJEB13176) | freshwater metagenome | biome: Drinking water system; feature: drinking water; material: water | place: Singapore | collected 2014-12-20 | reverse complement strand
TTAATATATGGCGACTCAGATGCAGCATAAAATAAAAAATGACATAATTTGGCCTAAATTGACTTGCGCATACAATGAAACTCTTGTAACCATATTTAGTATGAGATTAAGATTTCTGCCCTAGATATAGTGTTTATCCACATTATATTATCCACACATGTGGATAAGTTTTTATAAAATATAGGTTTTCTGTCACAATTTCTGCCTTTGGTTTTATTCCTACCTTCGGTTCAAGCGTTTAAAAAACAATTTTTACAATCATTCGGGGAGTTTCATATGTTGGATGCGGTACAAGTCAAATCAGGCACTCAAGTCGTTGTTGATCGGCTGCGTGATGCGTTATTGACCGGCTTTGGCAAGGCGACATTGGATGATCGCTATTTATTGCCCGGCGAATCCTATCAAGATTTATTTGCCCGTGTGGCCAGTTATTATGGCGACGATGAAGCGCATGCGCAGCGTCTTTACGATTATATCTCGAAATTATGGTTCATGCCGGCAACGCCGATTCTATCGAATGGTGGTACCAAACGGGGTTTGCCGATTTCTTGCTTTTTAAACGAAGCCAATGACAGTCTTGAAGCGATTGTCGATCTGTGGAACGAAAACGTCTGGCTTGCCGCGCGCGGTGGTGGGATTGGCAGTTATTGGGGGAATTTACGTTCGATTGGCGAAAAGGTCGGGGCCAATGGCAAAACATCCGGCATTGTTCCGTTTATTCGGGTGCAGGATTCGCTTTCGCTTGCGATTTCGCAAGGCAGCTTGCGCCGCGGATCGGCGGCCAGTTATTTGCCGGTCGATCATCCGGAAATCGAAGAATTCATTGAAATTCGCCGTCCAACCGGTGGCGATCCGAACCGCAAGGCGTTGAATTTGCATCATGGTATTTTAATCAGCGATGCGTTCATGCGTGCGGTTGAAAAAGACGAAGAATGGGCGCTGGTCAGCCCAAAATGCAATTCGGTGATGCGTAAAGTGTCGGCGCGCGGGCTTTGGATTCGCATTCTAACTGCCCGAATTGAAACCGGCGAGCCGTATATCATTTTCATCGATCATGTTAACCGCGCGATTCCGGAACACCACAAAATGGCCGGGCTTGTCGTTAAGACTTCGAATTTATGCAGCGAGATTACCTTGCCAACCGGTATGGATCGCCAGGGCAGGGAGCGCACCGCCGTATGTTGTTTATCGTCGCTCAATCTGGAATATTTCCATCAATGGAAAGACCACCCGCTGTTTATCGAAGACGTGATGCGGTTCTTGGACAATGTTTTGCAGGATTTCATCGACAAGGCGCCAGATTCGATGGCGCGGGCGAAATATTCCGCTGCGCGCGAACGTTCGGTTGGACTTGGCGTGATGGGATTCCATTCGTTTATGCAGCAAAACAATATCCCGCTTGAAAGCGTGATGGCCAAAGTGTGGAATCGCAAAATGTTCTCGCATATCAAGCAACAATGCGATGCCGCAAGCGTGGTATTGGCCGAAGAACGCGGCGCCTGTCCCGACGCCGAAGATTTCGGCATTATGGAGAGGTTCTCAAACAAAATCGCCATCGCGCCGACTGCGTCGATTTCGATTATTTGCGGCGGCGCGTCGCCTGGGATCGAACCATCCGCGGCCAATGCCTACATGCACAAAACTTTGTCCGGATCGTTCAAAGTGCGCAATCCGTATTTGGAAAAAGTGCTGGAGCAATATGGCAAGAATGACGAAGACACTTGGTCCAGCATTACCTTGCGCGGCGGATCGGTTCTGCATTTGGATTATTTAACCGAACATGAGAAATTGGTGTTCAAAACGGCATTCGAATTGGATCAACGTTGGTTGATTGATCTGGCTGCCGACCGCACGCCATATGTCTGCCAGGCACAATCGTTGAACGTATTTGTTCCGGCAAATGTGCATAAGCGTGATTTGCACCAAATCCACTACATGGCATGGAAACGCGGCGTAAAAAGCCTTTACTATTGCCGCTCGCTGTCTATTCAACGCGCGGAATCAGAAGTCACGGCGGGTCAGTTGCAAGGGGATCCATTACAAGAATTGGCGGCCAAGGCGGGTGAGGGGTCGATATCTATCGATCCAACCCCGGCCAATGACGACCGGATCGAATCCATCCGTCCGGCAGCCAATGACCGGGTTCCACAACCGAACAATTATGAAGAATGTTTGGCTTGTCAGTAGTTCTATTGTCATTTCGAGCTTAGCGAGAAATCTTCGATTAAAATAGATTGGACTAAAAACAAAAAAATGTCATCCCGAGCGGAGCGAGGGATCTCCGACTCAAAGTCATGTCTTTGATATGAAATCTTATTATATTTATATCTTAACCAATAAATACAAAAACGTGATTTATGTTGGTGTTACTAATGATTTAGAGCGCAGAATTTATGAACATAAAAATAAGCTGATAGACGGCTTTTCCAAAAAATATAATTTGACTCAACTAGCCTATATGGAAGAATATCAAAACATTGAGGAAGCCATAACCAGAGAAAAACAAATCAAGGGATGGGATAGAAATAAAAAGAATAAGTTGGTGGAATCAATAAATGTTGAATGGAAAGATTTAAGCGCAGATTGGTATTCCTCCGATGGGGATTCCTCGCTACGCTCGGAATGACAAATTAAGAAAGAGGAAAAACATGTCACGTCTATTAACACCAAATCCCGTATACAAACCCTTCCATTATCCCTGGGCATATGAAGCCTGGCTGACACAGCAACGCATTCATTGGTTGCCCGAAGAAGTTCCATTGGCCGATGACGTCAAGGATTGGCGCAAGAAACTTTCGGATGGGGAGCGCAATTTGCTCACGCAGATTTTCCGCTTTTTCACCCAAGCGGATGTCGAAGTCAATAATTGCTATATGAAGCATTATTCCCAAGTATTTTGTCCGACCGAAGTATTGATGATGCTCTCTGCGTTTTCCAATATTGAAACCGTGCATATTGCCGCGTATTCGCATTTGTTGGATACCATCGGCATGCCGGAATTGGAATATTCCGCATTCTTGAAATACAAAGAGATGAAAGACAAATACGATTACATGCAAAATTTCTCGGTTGACAATAAGACCGAGATCGCCAAGACGCTTGCGGTATTCGGTGCCTTTACCGAAGGCTTGCAATTATTCGCGAGCTTCGCGATTTTGCTCAATTTCCCGCGATTCAATAAAATGAAGGGCATGGGGCAAATCATTTCTTGGTCGGTGCGCGATGAATCCTTGCATTGCATCAATGTCATTCGCTTGTTCCGTACTTTTATCCAAGAAAATCCGGAAATTTGGAACGATCAACTCAAGGCTGAATTGACTAAATCTTGCGAAACCATCATCCATCACGAAGACGCGTTTATCGATCTGGCGTTTGAAATGGGCGGGGTAGAGGGTTTGACAGCCCAAGACGTCAAGAATTATATCCGTTGGATCGGCGATCGCCGTTTACAGCAATTGGGATTGAACGCGATTTACAACATCCCCAAAAATCCATTGCCATGGATGGATGAAATGATGAACGCGATCGAACACACCAATTTCTTTGAAAATCGCGCCACCGAATATTCCAAGGCGTCAACCATCGGCGCATGGGAAGAAGCGTTCGACGAAGAATACGGTACCGGCACCGGACAATATATTCCCGGCGGAGCGGATAAGGCGGCCTAACCGGTGAACAGTGTACGGGGAACGGTGGACGGTAAAAAGCTGTTCGAGGGCTGTTTTGCTTAAAATCTTATGAAAAGCATTGGACTTTTTTGTTGGGATTACTATAATCCGCCTTCCTTGGATCGTGCGGGAGTTTGGTGATTCCTATTCACCGTTCACCGTGCACTGTCCACCGGAATGGCGGGCGTAGCTCAGTTGGCCGACCATGAGGCCGAAGGCCGAGTGGGCATAAAAACCACTAACCAATTGAGCGGAAATATTATATATTCTTACAGATATGGCGGGCGTAGCTCAGTTGGTTAGAGCGCCAGGTTGTGGTCCTGGATGTCGGGGGTTCAAGTCCCCTCGCTCGCCCCAGTTTTTAAGTACTAAACAACAGTGTCATTCTGAGCGTAGCGAAGAATCTATCCCGTATTTGAGGCAATATGTTGGTGCATCCAGGGGATAGATCCTTCACTTCGTTTAGGATGACAAAAATGTTGTAGTGCCTCTGATTTCCGCCGCAAAAATGAACGCTCCCATCGCTCGCCCCAGTCTTTTCAAAATCTCAAAAAATTCCGCTTGTGGATTAAAATAATATGTGTATAGTACGTATATCTTTTTAAGATATATGTGGTCGCTATGAGGCACGAGAAAGCAATTACACTGCTCCTAATATGCTTAATGCATTTTTGCGCTTCGCATGCGTTCGCGCAGAATGCGTCTTTAAATGCTGCCAGCGGCAAGCCTCAGGCGCAAGACCGAGTGTTATCTAGGAATTACGATACCGTTCGCGAATACACGGAAATTTTGGCAACCGTCGAATCCCGTCGAATGAATTGCAAACAAACCAAAAAACAGACCGAATTCACTGTCGGCGTATATTCGACCGCCATCTGTCACAATGATTGGAATTGCGAATGCGAAGTGTCGGCCTGTAAAGTTGAAAATTATGAGATTTTTGGTGCAGCCAATGCGGCTAACACCGTTGCCGCGCGCAGTCAATGCGCCATTGACGCATTAAAAGACGCAAACGATCAAATCAAACAAGCTTGGGATAAATGCAAGATTGCAAAATGTTTTTCGGATTGATTCTTAATGCACTGACTGTGTAACGCATAAAAGATAACATTTAATTACATTATTGTCTAATTTTTAAATCAAATGCTATAATGCATAGATTATTTGACATTTTATAATTTTTAGGGTTATTCGTATCTGACGGTTGGCTGTACAATCAAGCGTTTGAGCAAGCTGTTTTTTTTGATAATTGTTGGAGATGATGACATGTCCAAACCTAATTTGTCTGTAAGTTTTCTTCTTGCACTGAACGCGCTATTGCAAGCGTCAAAGCTTAATGGTCAAGAAGTGCCGCCTAATAATAATGGTGGTCCGGCAGTCGAAATCAATAACGACGGCCCGCCAGACGGCGATCCAGTAAAAGATACGAAATTTGACCCAAGCTCCAAACCGAATGTTGTCAGAGCAAGTTTGGGAGAAATGACCGAAGATGAGCAGGCCGCATTTTCAAGCCCGGCTTTGAACGGTGCGCTTCGCGAATTTGGTATCCCCGCAATACAGTATAAGCATATGCTCGATTTGGGAACAACCGAATGGTTGACGCCCAACCATCCATTATATCGGCCGGCAAAGGGCGAATCGCTTAACCTTGATATCCCAAAAGCAGATCAACCACTTGCGGTGTTTTTTCCTACGATTTCGCCTGCGGACGCCAATATAATTTTTGACAGCACCGGCAAGCCTTATGCCGTAGATCGCAGCATTCTTATTCCAGAAATGAAGGACGGGAAAAAAACTGGTTCTTTTATCCTTGTTTCACTTTTGGCGCCTGGCACTCAACCGCCAGCTCTTTTCATTAATGTGTCTTCAACGATTGGAGATGACGTTTTTACTCAATATCTTAATCCGGCGATTAAAAGCGCCGCGCGAGTGTCGAACGGAAAAAAACCAGCAATCGATGTCAACCGAACCAAAGTTATTGGTGTTTTTGTGACAGTTGATCAACAGGCATTAACGGCTGAGATTCTAGAAAATAAGCCTCCGGCATATGCGCCCGCATTAGTGGATCCCAATACACTTAAATTCATAGAAGATCCAGAGACCGGCAGAAAATTTGTTGTCGGAAGAATCGCCCCCGTTGGGGACAAGGCAGGCGCCTTAACGCTTAGCTTAACTGCTGCGGGGCTCAACAACGAAGTTGCCGATAAAAAAATTGCTTCTTTAAAACCCGGCACACATACGCTTACACCTGATGCATTGCGTAATCAAGGATACCATTACAGTCAAGTTGATTTAGTTTTGCCCAATGGAAATAGAACTTCTTATAAATTTTACACTATTGGTGGCGATTTGGTTAATCCAGTTATTTCTCTTCCCGGAAAAAGTATAGAACGCGGCGGAATGTAAGTTTGTTTGCATAAAATTCAATTCAAAAAAAACGGGGCATTTGCCCCGTTTTTCGTTTGTTGGAATCGTTCGTTATTTCTTTGGCTTTACATTAACTGATTGAGTAGGCAAATCGCCTCCGTCAATATAGTCCATGACGTTGATTCCTTGATTTGCGTCGGGCTTCCGTGTGGAGCCACCAACGACATCGCCGTTCAGACTTGCACCACCGGCCATTGGCAATCCATTGCAATATCTACGCACACGGTAGCAGGAAATTTCATCGCGGCGATCCGGATACATTCTTGGAGGTGTTGTTCCAGGTATAGGACCAGTCGGATTTGTGTTTGAGCCGCATGTCATCATTCTGTACATAATTGCGGGAATAGAATTATCGCCAATTTCACACACCCTACAAAATCCAGGGATCGAAGGCGAAAGTTGCGGTCCGCATACACATACGGCACTGCCTAGGCAGCCTGGAGGTGCAGGTACAGGGCCAACACCTGGAATCGGACCGGCGGGCGTTCCAGGTACAATTCCAGGCACCGATCCAGGTGCAGGTAAATTTGGATATGAAAGGGCGGTACCGCTGTATGTAATCGTCATCGCAAAAATAATCATTGCAAAAATTGACGCTAGAAACGTTGTTGGCTTCATTTGTATTCCTTTCGAAAGAAGTTCAGCAATAATGAAAACTTATATATTAATATTCCACCAAAGCAATTATTATTTTGGCATGTTTAAATATTTTTGAACATAAATTGTAATTATATTGCTTTATTAAAGTTCAAGCCGGCAGTCTTAATTTAGAATTATTGTTGACTAAGCAGTTTTTCCGGTACAGATGCGATATCTCTAACTCTACATGCAAGAGGATGTTCCATATGCGCAAATATATTTTGATTTTAAGTCTAGCAGTTCTATCCATGGTATTTTCAATTTCTGTGATTGGTTCGGCCATGGCGGATCCTGGCGCTGCAAATAGAGTCACCAGTACAACTAATAAGGCCGGCACAATTACGGTTACCACTGCACCTAGCGGTTTGCGAACAATTGAACGAAATCGCCGTACCAATGATATTGGTTACAGATGGAATATGGTCTGTGAACAAACCGAAAATAGGACAACCTATGGATTTTTTAGTGGCGTTTATTGTTCAAACAATTGGAAATGCACATGCAAATCGTTTACTGGCCAAAACCAAACCGCTTGTAATACTACTGTTACAAATGTTAGCGGTAGTGCAAGCGGCCCGGACACGTCAGCTGGACGCAATCAATGCATCAAAGATGCTCAAGCAGACGCTGATGCACAAATTGATTTGGCTTGGAAAATCTGTATAGCAACACTTTGCGTGAATTAGAATTTAGTATTCCGCAAGTATCTAATTTAAATGGGGCGTTCTCGCCCCATTTTTTTATTGTTCAATCAATCCGGTGCGATTGTCACTAACGTCCGCGCCTTGAAGCAAGATAATGTGCCAGCATTGTCGTGCCCATCAATGCAACAAAGGCCGATAAACCAACTGGAGCGCTGGCCATCAATGGTTGGTATTTTGTCCCTTGCGCAATAAATTTCCATGTTTCATCGGGCGGCGCGCCCAAATATTTTGCCTGTGTATTCGCTCTTGCAATATTGGTTTTCAAAAGCCCAGTCGTCATGTCGCGAACCGATCGAGGATCCTTAATTTTGTTATTTAAGATTGGAATCTCAAACCGGTAAACGCCCGGTTGGTCGGTGCCTTGCAAGGTGATTTGCTCGCCAAAGACGTATCCGCTTGGCGGGTTTTGCGCGATGTAGGAAATATCCTGGCCGATTAAAGCCACTGCATTTTCTGGATTCTGGACAACCGTTGCGATCCCAGAGTAATAATTGCCGTTATAGCCGTACACTGTTGATCCACTGGTAACCTTCAAGCTGCCAACGAACGAACCTAGGATGTCCAAGTTTGCATAATCAATATTGACGCTATCGGTAATTTTACCCTTGGCATTTTCCAATAATTCCTTGAGTGCGGCCGATTTCTTTTCATCCCCGATGGGCTCTAAACCGATCGTTAGCGATTTAATGTCGTTGCCAACCGCTCCACGCATGAATAGGGGCACGCGTGTGCCAGAGATAGGCTTTTTAAAGAAATACTCAAAGCCGTAATTGATGGCCATTGCCCCGCCAAAAAACGTAGCGGTACAAATTGCCACAATTGCAGGCATGCCAAACCCAGGGCGGACAGGGGGTTTAGGTTCAGAATTTGAGCTGTATGTTTGAGTTCCCATAGTGGATATTTCTAACATACCTAATGCATTCAATCAAGCACGCAAAGTAATTGGTAATTATATTACAGCACAAAAGTCAAAGTAATGTTCGCGGAAATAAACTCAAAATAGCGCTTTTTTCTTGGACTGGGAGCGTTTGTTGTCGTCGCGTGCGAATGCTATGGCTTGGGATATTATTTGCATGTTCTGGGCGTTGCCGCCGCGATCTGGGTGGTTTTTGCGAGCCAGCATGCGAAAGGCCGATTCAATTTCAGTCAAGCTAGCATCCGGTTCGACGCCAAGAATCTTCCACCATTCGGCGGGATTGGCGTCTTTGTTGAAGTTTGATTTTTCTGTGCCGTTGTCTGAATCTTCTTCCGCTTGATGACCATGTGGTGTTCTTGTGGCTTGATTTTTTTCGGCAATATTTTCGGAATCATCGATCAAAAACGCCGATAGCATTTTCTCCAAATAATATGGCGCAACCGTTTTCGCGGTAGATCGTATATGGCCAATCGCTACGCCAATCGATCGTAAATTATCTTTTGGGAATTGCCAGGCGTCGCATGCCATAACATAGGCTTTTTCAGCATAGAAAAAATAAACCGCAACGCCAGGTTCGTCTACGGCGCGTTCGGCATAATCCAAAAAAGGCTCTCCATCGCTATTGAGCGGCAGGTTAGCGCTGATCAAAACATTGGTCGCGCCCAACCCATATAATTCTTTTAGCGTATAATCTTTGGCGACCAGATAATGTGTGACTTTATCTTTTGCCGGCAATCTTTCGGCCTCTCTAGTGATCGGCCAATGCTCGGGCCATATCAACGGATAGCCTTTTGACTTGCTTAAAAATTCTACTTTTTTATGCGCGAATTTGCTATTTTTGAGCATCTATTTTCGTGTTGTCTGAAATCACGTCGGTTGTGTGAGTTGTCCCACAAAGCCCTTTAATTAAGCCATAAAATTGTTAAAGAATAACAAATAAGCCATTAATTTATAATGATTTTATTGAAATCACAGCTGTTCCGCTGATCCGACGATCCGATAGACGTTGTTAATTTTCGATCTATGCAATTGTATCTCTTTGGATGGATTGTATTGATAAAGCGTGATGCTGCGGTCATCTTGCTTTAAGTATTGCTTAACCAACCCTTGCCCGTCGGACAATTCGATTGCCACAAAGCATCCGCGGGATAAAGGCCGATTGGGGTTGACATATAAAATCTCGCCCGCAAAAAATCGAGGTTCCATCGAATCGCCAATCGCATAGACCGCAAATGCATTCTGCACGCCCAATAGGTTCGCCGGCCGGTTCACATATTCCGCGATTTTTCCGTTATCAAAAAAGAATCCGTGAATCCCGCCGCGCACACCGCCAATCAGCGGTAAATCTTTTTTGGGAGTAAAAACGGTTTCGGAGGATAAGTTTGCAGGCGAGTGAGAAATGGGCGCTGCCATAAAAATATCGGTAATTTGGCATTCCAAAGCATCGGACAAGCGGTGCATCCAATCCAAGGTCATCCGGCGTTCGCCTTTTTCAAGCTTGTCGATTTGCGATTTATTGGTGCCAACCCGCTCGGCCAAGCTTTGCATGGAAAGGCCGCGGGTCAGGCGAATTTTACGCAGGTGGTTTTTCATGCCATTGTCCTCACTAATGGATACGGTATACACCCATAATGGGTACTTATCAACAGCATAATTGCATCAGAAAAATATAATATTGGATACTATTATTGTAAATGTACCCAAATCGGGTACTTTGTCGCTATGCAGCTAAAACATTATCTCAGAATTCACAATCTAAGTCCGGCGCAATTGGCCGACAAGCTTGGAATGAAATATAAATCTTCCATATACCGTTATCTCAGCGGATCGCGAATTCCATCTTTGCGCATCTTGGAGATGATCGAAACTGTAACGCAGGGGATGGTCACCGCCCAAGATTTCGCAACAAGCGCGAATCAATATAAATCGGCGTCTTCTAAAACCAATAAGACGATGATGTACTCTTTATTTTCTTCCAATTTTTGCAAATTCATCGAAGATGCAAAGTTAGAGACGCCACCAATCAATCAAAAGATTGCCGCCAATGAAAATATTGGATATCCTATATGGCGAGCCAAGCAAGTGCTTAGATTCCGGCTGTATGTCGATAAGCGAACCAGCGCGCTTTATTTGAATGGCCGAAAATCGACCCCGAAACAGGTTGTCGCGGCTGCAAACCAGATTCTAATTTCAGAGCAGAAAACAGCCATACCCTATCCAGGATTAAGCCCGATTCCAGATAAATCCGCACCAAATATGAAAATTTGGTATTAATTTGATGGTTTATGGACATCGGCACGGATTAATATTGAGAACATTCACAAAATTTACGGAATTGTACAAATAACCGGGTATAATGGGACATGAGGTGTTTTATGTCCATGAATCATCGTCGTTCCGGTTTTGCGATTGGCTCTATACTTGCTGTGATTGCTCTTATTGCGCTGATCACTACTTTTTTGTCTATTACAAGCCGCGGCAGTTTATATATGGATGATGTCGGCCGCGCCGATGTTTTTGCATTTCGCCAGTCTGCGCTGAAGATATCTGCCGCATTGAGCCGTATTGCTAGCAGTTGTCCATATCCGCAAGCCGCGCTTCCAAGTCCGATGAACAACGCCTGGACACAAAGATGCAATGCGATTTCAAGCACCAACGCGTTGCCGCCAACCGGATTGGATCAATGTCTTGCCCAAATTGCTGCAGCGACGGGAGAAAATGCGCGTTGCGAGCAAAGCGCCAACCCATGTACGCGAATGGTTTGCCCGTATGACGCATTGTACGGTGGTGCGGCACGAGAAGCGCTGACGCCGAAAATTTTTGTTAATCCAAATAACGCGCGTTGGCGTGTTGCCGCTAATGTAAGCGCCGGCGGGGGCAAAAAATATGGTTTGGTATTGTATATCAGCGGCATCAAACGCGAAGCATGCAATGCCATTGAGAAACAAGTTTTAGAGCGGAACGCAACAGCGACCACTTCCATGACGCCAATTTGGCCGAATGGCAATTCTAACGCCCTGCCGTTCACGCGCAAGGAAGGTTGCTTTATGCTGGATTTCGGCGCCATGAATCGTTACGACGACCGCATTATCCGCGATCCGCGCGGCGGTCAATTCGATATTGCAAACATGCCGTTTCATAACGACGGGGACGCATCTAATCTTTTAACTTTTGCACAAATGAGTTCACTTCCTTCACCCACCCCAGAAATTCCTGCGGATGCAGGACAATATTTTTTAATTGTTACGTTTTAATTCAATGATTGATGGAAGAAAAATGACGAAAAACACTGAGCGTGGATTTGCCATCGGCATGATGTTGCTTGTAATTGCATTGATCGCGGCGATTACCGTTGCTATTTCCAAATCCGGTGTTGACATATCCAATCAAACATCGGTTGAAAAAGCCAACGGCTATGCTTTGGCTGTCAAATCACACGGTTCCAACATCCGCAATACCATATTGAATATGGTTCGGAATGGTAATGCGATTAGCGACATTAATCGCAGCGACGCTTGCAGCGGCTCGAAATGCTTGAAAGCCAAATTTGGCAATCAAATGTTGCCACGCGAGACGTTTTCCAACGCCGAGACTGTGAATTACGGCTTTACATCTTGGGTCAGCAATCAATCCGCGAGTTTCAGGGATTATCCTATGGATGTTTATTTTTTAAAGGAGCCGATTAAAGAACGAGTCTGTTTGCGTATTGAATCGCTTAATCAATCGCAACCTGTTAGCGACAATGATATTCTTGAAGGGGGAAGCTTTGATGTCGATGATTCCACACTTTCTGCCAATTTTTTCGGTAATTGGAATCCGTCGCGCATCGACGGCTGTTTTAAGATGAAACAGAACGACGATACGTTTCTATATTACTATTACATAGTCATAGGAAAAAAATGGTAACGAGTTCTAAAAGATGGATGGTGCGCATATGAATAAGATCTTGGTTGGCGTTTTGTTAGCCCTATTTATTTCGGCTTGCGGAGAGCGTGTTTCGATAGAAGAAAAAATGTGCCGAATTGCGGTAGAGGACGTGTTTATTCCGGCCAATGAATTGAATATCGTCTCTGTACAACGCCGGGACGACGGAAATGAAATCAATGTATTGGTGGATTATTCCATCATCGACGCCGCCAGCAAACGAACCGCCGATACTGCGATTTGCGCGTTCGATAAATCGTCCAAACCTGCAAAATTCAAAAAAATTATTCAGTTTAACGCGGAAATGCCGCCGCAACATGTCGATTTTATTGGCAAGCGGGTTGAGAAAATTCTTGCTGCGGAAAGCGAGCCAAGTTCAAAAACCCCCGACATGAAAATTGATGCAAAATAATTAAGACGCTAGTTTATGACTGGGAAAAGGGCGGCTTTGCTTTTTGACCAACCGTTCGTTTGGGAAGATAGCTGAAATGGTCGTTCCGATCTTTTCCTTACTTTCTAATTCGAGGATGCCTTGGTGCAATTCAATCAACGATTTGGTCACAGGTATGCCAAGTCCCGTGCCGGTTGCGTGTTTGTTTTGTTCGTTATTCGCCTGCATGTATTTCTGCATGACTTTGGGAATCTCCGCCTCTGGAATGCCAACGCCGGTGTCTTTCACTTGTAACGCCAAACCTCGCGGCTCGACAAAACATTTCACCGTAATGCTGCCGCCGGGCAGAGTGTATTTGACGGCATTAGACAGCATGTTCAATAAAATTTGTTTGACCTTGGTTTCATCGCCGCGCAGCAGCGGCAAGTCGTCAGGCAAATCCACGACCAACTGAATTTTTGCATTTTGTGCATTATCTCGCATCAAAGCGACGGATGAACGCACAACCGCTTCCATCGGGATTTCTGATTCGTGCAGCTCTACGACGCCAGCTTCGATTTTGGATAAATCCAGGGTGTTGTTGACTAATTGCAATAAATGCCGCCCGCTGTCATGGATATCTTCCGCATAGGCGCGGTAACGATCGTGACCGATCGGTCCAAAAATCTCGCGGCGCAGCACGTCGGCAAATCCGATAATGGCATTTAACGGTGTGCGAATTTCATGACTGATCCCGGCAAGGAAATCCGACTTGGCTTGGCTTGCGGTAATAGCTTGATCTTTGGACGATTCCAAAAACTGTTGCTGCTGCATGCGAGAGGTAATATCGCGGAATGTTATCAGCCAGTTCATATGTTTCCCTTGCAAGTCATTTACCGGAATAACTCCCACCTGCGCCCAATAGGGGGTTTGATCCTTGCGGTGTAAAATTAATTCTATATCAGCCGTCTTACGTTGCCGCATGGCATTTTGAATATCTTTAGCCCTAGCATCTTCGGTTTCAGGGCCTTGGAATAATCGCAGATAGCCGCCTAGAATCTCATCGCGGGTGTATCCGGTAATGTTGGTCGCAGCAGCGTTGCAGAAAATGATTTTTGGCCCTGAGCCATCGATCGGCCCCGGTTCGGTGATAACAATGCCGTCATGTGAATTCAATGCCGCGAATTGGAACAGTTTCAAGCTGTTTTCCGTATTTTTGCGCGAGGTGATGTCTTCAACCGTGGTCACGCGCAGCATGCTGCCGTCGGCGCGTTCCAGACGCCCTGCGGTAATCTGCACCTCAACCGGCCTGCCATCGCTGCGCAAGCAAGTTCCTTCGCCAGGCATTTCAATGCCGGATTTCATGAAATCGGAGTAAACTTGGCGGGCATTTTGATGTTCGGAAAACGGCAGCAAGGTTGTAAACTCCCGTCCCAATAAATCTTTTGAATCATAACCGAATATTTTACAGAAAGCCTGGTTTACGCGGACAAACCGTCCGCTTTCGTCAGAAACCCCAATACCGATTTGAGCGGATTCTAAAATGGATGAAACCAAACGCTCGCTTTCGCGCAATGCTTGTTCGGAAAGCGTATTTTTAATTGCGTTGGCAAGCGTATCAGCGGCCGATTGCAAAAAGTGCACTTGATCTTCATCAAATACGCGCGGCTCTTGGCTGTGCACGCTTAAAATCCCAAATGGCCCCGAAAGCCCGGATATAACAACCGTAAGGCCGCTTTTTATCCCATGCTCTGCTAGAAGTGGAGATCTTACAAATCTTGTTTCCTCATCAAAATTTTCAACGACGATTGGCGCAAGCGATTTTAATGCGGCAGCAGATTGCGTATTATCCCAAATAGAGCTAGTAAAAGTGCCAACCAACCCTTGATTCCATCCGATGCCAGCGATTAATAACATCGATTGCTGATCGCTGGAATATTGCTGTATCTTGCAATATCCAAGGTTCATGGCTTGAGATATGATCTCGACGGCTTTGTTCAGCAATACCGATAGATTCGTCTGCGTGAGCGCCAGCTGGCTCAATTCATAAATTGCAGCTTGCTCGTCGATTTTTTCCGCCAATTCTTCTGCGGCGGATTTACGGTCGGAAATATCTTGAGACACGCCTGTCAATTCGACAATGCGTCCGGTTTCATCGGCCAACGGTACGATCGTTGTCTGAAGCCATCGACGTCCGACCGGCAGGTCTATAATGGCCTCGAAAACAAAAGTTTTCCGCGTTTCGATGCATTGGCGCAATTTCGATGTAACGTGATCCGCTTGATCAGCAGGCATGATGTCGTGAGGGGATTTCCCGGCGATCGCGGAGGCGGAAACGCCGGTCATTTGCTCATATTTGTGACTGGCGCTGATGTATAAAAACTTTTTATCGGCATCGTCGGAAACTTGCATGCGGAAAATTCCAGCAGGAGCGTAATGCAATACCGCTTCTAATCTTTCATATTCGCTGGTTGAATGCGATGAAGATTCGGTTGAAATTTCTGTCTTGGCTTGCTCGGCCGCAGGAATGGAAATCGTAACCGGCGGCGGTACTACTTCAGCCGCAGTGGGGGCGACGTAGGGCGTTTTTACAACATCGGGGACTGGCTCTGGAACAGTGCCGGCGCTGCTTACGGGATCGAGGGCAACAGGATTTTGTTCCACGGTTGATTTCTCTGGCTCGACTGTGAACCGCAGTACAAAAAAGTTCTCGCCATGATCTTGACCGATTTTATTGGCAGCGACGGATGCGGATAAAATCGCGCCGGAACGCGTGCGTAGTTTTAGCTTTCCTTGCCAAGGCGTCTCCAAATCAAAATTGTAATTTTGCCATTGGGTGTTGATTCCGCCTTCATCGTCCAAAATCAATTGGTGAAAAGATTGGTTGTAAAGCCTTGCAACCGTAAAATTAAGCAATGTCTCGCAGGCACTGCTTGCGGAAATAATCCTTGCGCGCGTATAGGGCACGCGCGCTTCTGTGGCGATTAACATAATCGCGTCTTTGGTCATTTGACTGAGGCCTTCAAAGGCTCTGATCGGACCGTTAGACAAGTTTGCTCCAGCTGGTTGATGTTTTAAGCATCAATTTTGCGGCAATTGTTTCTGATTGATTGCTTTGCCACATATGATGCGCCCATCTCTTAAACCGCATGCGGCTTAAAATACAGTTACCCAAATGTATTCTAAAGGGATATCAAGTTGAAGTCAACCGGTGTTTATAATGACATTAAATATCAATTATATTATTTAATATCAATATGATAAAGATATATTATTTATCTTTTAGATTTCTTGCATGCGCCTCAAGAACGCTGCATTTTCAATGATTTCCAGATAGCGTGAATATTCTTTTATTTTGGCTGGATTTTGCTTATAGTCCTGCTTGAATGGTAAATACCACAAATAAAAAACGACTATCGATTGTAAAGCAATAAGAAATGAATTTTTCTGATCTGGGGCTCAGCGAGCCCATATTAAGAGCCGTTGACGAATCCGGCTATACGATACCCACGCCCGTCCAGCAACAAGCGATCCCGCAAATTTTGATGGGTCGCGATTTATTGGGCATTGCGCCTACTGGAACGGGTAAAACCGCGGGATTTATCTTGCCAATGCTGGATATCTTGTCTTCCGGACGAACCCGCGCACGCATGCCGCGTTCTATTATTTTGTCTCCAACGCGAGAATTGGCGACTCAGATTGCCGAAAATTTTGACATTTACGGAAAATACTGCACTCTTACAAAAGCTTTGTTGATCGGCGGGGTTGGTTTTGAAGATCAAGAACGCTTGTTGGATCGCGGGGTGGATGTGTTGATTGCAACACCTGGACGGTTGATGGATCATCACCAACAAGGCCGCATAATGTTAAATGACGTTAAACTTCTGGTGATTGATGAAGCCGATCGCATGTTGGATATGGGTTTCATTCCGGATATCGAAAAAATTGTATCGGCGCTCCCAACCATACGCCAGACATTGATGTTTTCCGCTACCATGCCGAATGAGATTTCTAGATTGGCCAACAAATTCTTAATGAATCCGCGCGAAGTCAAGGTTGAAAAACCCGCATCGGCTGATGCAAAGATCGAGCAGTTTTTTATTCGTACCAACAGTGATTTTAAAGCAAGACGCAGCATGCTGCGCGATTTGATCAAGCATCTGCAAGTCAAGAACGCATTTATTTTTTGCAACCGAAAAAAAGATGTAGACGTTCTGGCCAAATCCTTAAAAGCGCATGGATTTAACGCCGGCGCGATGCACGGTGACATGGATCAATACGAGCGCAACAAGATTTTTGAAGCATTTAAGGGCGATCAAATTTCGTTGCTGGTTTGCAGCGACGTGGCGGCACGTGGGCTTGACGTTATGGATGTCAGCCACGTAATCAATTTCGACGTGCCGTTTTCGGTTGACGATTATGTGCATCGCATCGGCCGCACCGGCCGCGCTGGGAAAACCGGCGTTGCGGTTATGCTGGTCAGTAAATACGACGAAAAATATTTCGAAGCGGTACAGAAGCTTGCGGGCGAAGCGTTGCAGATTTTGCCTAATTTCGATGCGTCGTCGCCTGCGTCGAGCGCAGAGCCCGAAGCTTATGAGCCGAGGATGAGACGCAAATCCCGTCATCCGTTCAACCGCAAATCCAAAGACCGACGTCCACATTCTGTGGAGCCGGAAACAGCCCCGGCACAGGTCAACAAGGCCGCGGAAAGAGAATCTCAACCAAACAGGCCAGGGCGCAATCATAAATCGCGCCAGCATTCCGCCCGTGGCGGAGACGGCAATTCTGGCCGCGATCAGCGCCGCGCGGAACGCAACCAAGTTGACGACAACAAACCTTCTCCCAAGGGATTGGGGGACCACGTGCCAGCTTTTTTAATGAAAAAGTAAATCGATCAATTTTTTGCCAGAATTTTTTCGAACACAGATTCGAACATGACGCTCGTAAGGCGTTTGGTTTGCGTGTTGTAGCGGCTGCAATGATAAGAATTAAATAAATTTATTCCGCCGGGCAGTGAATGGATATTGCCATGCCCGAATTTCAACGTCGATTTTTTAACCGAAAAACAATCCAGCACCGCATTATGCGCGATCGCACCCAAAATCAGGATAGACTTTAAATTCGCCATACTTGCGATTTCCGCGCGCAAGAATTGGCGGCAAGTTTTTTGCTCAGACGGTAAAGGCTTATTTTCCGGCGGCAAGCACCGCACCGCATTGGTGATGCGGCAATCGAACAATTGCAATCCGTCGCCGGCATGTTTTTGATAAACGCCTTTTGCCAGACCATATTTCAACAAGGTGGAATATAATAAATCCCCGGCGTAATCATTGGTAAATGGCCGTCCGGTGGCGTTGGCGCCTTTCAGTCCGGGGGCAAGTCCGACAATTAATAGCTTCGCGTCTAAATCGCCAAAGGCCGGCACCGGAGCATTAAAGTAATTCGGATATTTTTTCTGATTTTGGCAACGAAATTCGACCAAGCGCGGGCATAGCGAGCAATTTTGGGGTGGTTGCATGGGGTGAGAAAATAGGGGTTAGGGGTTAGGATAGAATGACTTAGTATAGTGATTCCAAATTATTATGTCCCATCTTGTCATCCCGAACCCCTTTATGGGGTGAGGGATCGCCAGATATAAACTTTGGCAGTTTAAGAGTATTTATGTTTGGAGATTCCTCGGTCGGCGCAGACGCGCCTCGCTGGGAATGACACTACGAAGTACTCTTATTATAGCAACAATTATCATTACCGGGTAAGCCGGAATCCACACGATCATTAATTATAGACCTCCCGCCTGCACCGGGGTAACAATTCAATAAAGATTTTTTTCCTTTACCCTAAACCTTAACCTCTATACCTTATTCTCTATGATTCTGATCGCACTTGGCGCAAATTTACCCAGCCCGAAACATGGTGCGCCCGAAGCCACCTTAGGGGCTGCGATCCATGCATTGCCTGGTTTGGGGCTAAAAGTGCTTCGGCAGTCTCGTTGGTATCATACCGCGCCTGAACCAGTTTCCGACCAGCCTTGGTATGTGAATGGCGTCGTGTTGGTTGAATGCGAAGCCAGCCCATGGCAAATTTTACAGATATTGCGTTGCATGGAATCTGATTTTGGCCGTATTCGCGACGGCATTCAAAACCAGGCTCGCTGCATCGATCTGGATCTATTGGCATGCGGCGACACAGTTATAAATCAACCACCTGAATTGATATTGCCGCACCCGCGGATGCATTTGCGTGATTTCGTTATGCGCCCGTTATGCGATGTTGCTCCAGATTGGATGCATCCGACGCTTTTGCGCACCGCGCGACAAATCTTCTTGGAAATACAAGCTTTCGACCATGCATTGGCTGTTTAAGGCTGTCGGATAACAGTTGCAATTTTGCTAAATTTGGCTATTATTGCCTCCCTTGATGCATTTCGATTGGGCATTGCCTATCGCTATGTTACAGTAACATTTATTGTCCGAAAGGTAATGATATGGCGCGCGTCACCGTTGAAGATTGTGTAGAAATTATTCCAAACCGTTATGAATTGGTGATGGTTGCGGCGCAACGCGCGCGCGATATCTCGTCCGGAGCTGTGCTGACGATCGAGCGCGACAACGACAAAAATCCGGTAATTGCTCTGCGCGAAGTGGCGCGGCAATCGGTCAATCCGGATGAATTGAAAGAATCTTTGTTAAAGGGTTTTCAGAAAATTCAACCTATGGCTCAAGAACCTGAAGAAGAATTGACGGATTTGGTTCTGCCGGATCCTAAGTTCGGCGATGATGGCTTGATTGGCGCGGGCGGCATCAAGGACGTGGATGAAGACGATGACGACGACGATTTGCTCGAAGATTTAGATGGATTAAGCGTGTTGGGCGATGCGGAGTTTGCCGACGCCGATGTTTCAAAAGAAGAGACAGCCGGCGATGAATTCAGCCAGGGCGAGGACAGCTAATCTTGGCTGATAGCGACCGTGATCCGTCAATACGAACTGGTCGAACGCGTTAAATCCTACGATCCCAATGCGGATGAAGACGCTTTAAACCGCGCCTATGTTTTCAGCCTTCGGGCGCATGGATCGCAAAAACGGGCGTCTGGCGATCCGTATTTCTCCCACCCCCTAGAAGTCGCCGGCATTCTAACCGATATGCGGTTGGATTCTGCGTCGATAATCACCGCGTTGCTGCACGACACGGTTGAAGATACACAGACTTCGCTTGAAGACATCCAAAAAATGTTCGGCGAGGAAATCGCCCGGTTGGTTGACGGCGTTACGAAACTTTCTAAAATTGAATTGCAAAACGTCCAAAACAAGCAAGCCGAGAATTTTCGCAAGCTTGTCGTCGCCATGTCCGAAGACATTCGCGTATTGCTGGTTAAATTGGCCGATCGCGCGCATAACATGCGTACCTTGCACTTTATCAAAGACCCAGACAAACGCCGCCGCATTGCCCTTGAAACTTTGGAAATCTACGCGCCGCTTGCTGAACGCATTGGCATGCAGGCGGTTAAGGATGAATTGGAAGATTTGGCATTCGCCGAAATGTATGGCGACGCCAGGGCTTCGATCATCGCGCGTCTTAATTTTCTGCGCGCCAAAGGCGACAATGTCATCGGCCGCATTATCGACGAATTGATGGAAACATTCTCGAAAAACGGAATACCCACGCAAATTTTGGGGCGCGAGAAGACACCTTATTCGATTTGGCGCAAAATGCAGCGCCGCAATGTGGAATTCGAACAATTGGCGGATGTCATGGCATTCCGCGTGGTCGTAGACAATGTCGAGCAGTGTTATCAATGTTTAGGCATTGTCCACGGGCAATACCCTGTCGTTCCCGGCCGATTCAAAGATTACATCTCGACACCCAAGCCGAACGGTTATAAATCGCTGCATACCGCTGTCATAGGCCCTGAAAAAGAGCGCATCGAAATTCAAATCCGCACGCGGGAGATGCATGAGATATCGGAAATGGGTGTTGCGGCACATTGGCAATACAAGCAAGGCGAAGGCTTAAAAGAAGGTAAGCATTATCGGTGGTTGCGCCAGTTGTTGGAAATTTTAGACCAGGCCGAATCGCCCGAAGAATTCTTAGAACACACCAAATTGGAAATGTACCAAGACCAGGTGTTCTGCTTCTCGCCAAAAGGGGATTTGGTGGCGCTGCCGCGTGGCGCGACGCCGGTTGATTTCGCTTACGAGGTGCATTCGGCGGTCGGCGATGCGTGCGTTGGCGCAAAAATCAATGGCCGGATCGTGCCGCTTCGCACAATTTTGAAAAACGGCGACCAGGTTGAAATCATCACTTCGAAATCGCAAACGCCATCCCCCACTTGGGAAGAATTTGTGGTCACCGGCAAGGCCAAATCCAGAATCCGTAAATTCGTCCGCACGCAAAAACGATCGCAATACATGAATCTTGGCAAATCCTTGATGCAAAAAACTTTCCGCCAAGAAGGCAAACCTCTTAGCGACAAAATGCTGGAACCGGTATTAAAGAAGTTTGGATCCATTACTGTGGACGACTTATACGCTCTTATAGGCGAGGGGATGCATACCGCGCATAACGTATTGTTGGCTGTTTACCCGGAAGAAAAAATCGCCACGCAGCCACTGCCTTCTGCAGAGCAAATGGCGCGCCCAGCGGCAAAAAAAACCACCGGGCATTCTTTGCCGATCAAGGGGCTTATTCCAGGCATGGCTTTGCATTTCGCAAAATGTTGCCACCCCTTGCCTGGCGACCGGATCGTTGGGTTGGTCACGACGGGCAAGGGCGTTACAATTCATACCAATGATTGCGATGTGCTGCAGAGCTTTATCGACCAGCCGGATCGATGGCTGGATGTGTCTTGGGAGGCGCCACAGGTGCTGCCGGACAAGCATATTTCGCGCATCGCCGTAGTCATCGCAAACGAACCTGGTTCGCTGGGCAGTTTGTCCACAGTGATCGGCAAAACATCCGGCAATATCACCAATCTGCGCATCACCACACGCAGCACCGATTTTTTTGAGATTATCGTTGACGTAGAAGTTAAGGATTTAAATCACCTGACGGAGATTATGGCGGCACTTCGCGCGACGCCGGTCATTCATTCCGTCGAGCGGGCGAGCGCGTAATGCCCAAAGCCACTATGGCAAAACATTTGCGGCTCGGCGTCAATATCGACCATGTCGCTACTTTGCGCAATGCACGCGGCGGGACAAATCCCGATGTTTTGCGCGCGGCAGAAATGGCTGTAGCCGGCGGGGCCGACGGCATCACTGTGCATTTACGCGAAGATAGGCGCCACATTAGGGATGCTGATGTCGAATTGTTGAGACGTAAAATCCAATTGCCGTTAAATTTGGAAATCGCCGCCACATCGGAAATGGTTGATATCGCGTGCCGCATCAGACCTCATGCAGTTTGCATCGTTCCTGAACGCCGCGCAGAATTGACAACAGAAGGCGGATTGGATCTGGCGATGGTAGATCGGGACTTCCCCAATTTTGTGGAGCGATTGCGTGATGCCGGAATTCGCGTTTCTGTATTTGCGGATGCCAATATCTCGCAAATTTCGCGCGCCATTGATTTTGGCATTCCTGTAGTCGAAATTCACACCGGGCAATATTGTCACGCTGATGGCGATTTGGGCGCAAATCTGCTCAAGCAAATTGCCGATGCTGCGGAATATGCGTCGCACAGAGGCATAGAATGCCATGCAGGCCATGGTTTAAATTATGAAAATGTGGCGTCGATTGCAAAAATTGCGGAGATTGTGGAATTGAACATAGGCCATTTTTTGGTTGGCGAAGCATTGTTTATCGGGTTTTCTCAATCCATTCGGCACATGCGATTTTTAATGGATCAGGCGCGAGCGGGTGGAGGCGGGCAATGATCATTGGCATTGGCACGGATTTGGTACGGATATCGAGGATCGATAAAGTCTACGCTAAATTTGGACAAAAATTCTTACACCGCAGCTTTAGCGCCGAAGAGCGCGCCAAAGCCGCTAAAAGCCACAACCCATCGAAAACCTTGGCTAGCCGTTTTGCCGCAAAAGAAGCCGCGGCAAAGGCCATCGGAGTTGCCATTCGATCTGGCGTGCGTTTTGCGGATTTTTCGGTCTCGAACGATGCCATGGGTAAGCCGCAATTGCATATCGCCGGCAAGGCGGCGGAGATTTTAGCTGCGCGCGCGCCCCAAGCGCGCATAGTTTGCCATCTTAGCCTGGCGGAAGAATCGGAATACGCCTTGGCTTTCGTGGTAATTTCGGCGGAAAATTTTGATTGAAAATAACGCTGAATGCATTATTTGTAATCTCTCTTAAAATTTGCATACGCGACTTGCTTACAATGGATAGACCCGTGCCTTCAACCGCCGCTAAAACTACTCTCGAGAAGCCTGCTCATAACGAGTGGTGGGAAACGATTAAAACAGCGCTCTATGCCATAATCCTGGCATTACTAATTCGCACCACGGTTTTTGAGCCGTTCAGTATACCGTCCACGTCCATGTTGCCTACATTGTGGGTCGGGGACTACATCATCGTGACTAAATATTCATACGGATATAGCCATCATTCGCTGCCCCTAAGTCCACCGTTATTTTCCGGACGAATTTGGGAATCGATTCCAAAACGCGGCGACGTGATTGTATTTAAGTTGCCCAAAGACAATAAGACTGATTATATCAAACGATTGGTAGGTTTACCAGGAGATGAAATCCAGGTCAAAAAAGGTATTTTGTATATCAACGGCAAATCTATTACCCGCGCGCGGCTTTCGGATTTTATTCAGGAAGATTCAAAAATTCCCGGACAAAAATTTATTCAATATAGGGAAAGCTTCCCAGACAACGCATTCAATCACCTTATTCTTGAGGTCAGCGATAACGAACGGCTGGACAATACCCCAATTTACACCGTTCCCGAAGGCCACTATTTTTTCATGGGCGACAACCGGGACAATTCCATGGATAGCCGCGTTGAAAGCAGCGTTGGATTCGTATCGGCGGAAAATTTAATCGGCAAGGCGCAGTATGTATTCTTTTCGATAAAACCGGATGCGGAGTGGTGGCAAATCTGGCAGTGGCCGATGTCGATCCGCTATGATCGATTGCTTTTGAAGATTCAATAAATGGATGACGACATTCTCTCCCCGCTGCAAATCACACTGAACTACCAATTCAAAGACACGCAGCTATTAAAGCAAGCGCTGCGGACTCCTGGATCGATTACAAAAAAATTGCTGAGTTACGAGCGGTTGGAATTTTTGGGCGACCGTGTTTTAGGATTGATTATCGCAACAGAGCTGTACAACCGATTTCCGAATGAACGCCAGGGAGATTTGTCTAAACGTTTTGTGTCTTTGGTGCGCCAAGAAACTTTGGTTGAAATTTCCAAGCAGATCGACTTGGCACATTACGTTCGCAAGATTGGCAATATTCCGGAAAAAGACATTACCCCTTCGGTCATATCCGATGTGATGGAAGCTTTGATCGCCGCCATCTTCGTCGATGCGGGACTGCACAAATCCGCAGAAATAATCTTGCATCTTTGGCAAGCGGTCATCGACCGCGATGTCAAGCCGCCGCGCGACGCCAAAACCGATTTGCAAGAATGGGCTCAAGCCCGGTCATTGGCTTTGCCAAGATACGACGTGATTAAAACAGGCGGTGCTGCGCACCAGCCGGTTTTTACCGTTACCGTATCTTTGGGGCATTACCCGGTCAAAACCGGGGTCGGTAAAAATAAACGCGCCGCCGAACAGCAAGCGGCGTCGGATCTTTTGGCGCATTTGGAATCCGTTCATGAATAGCAAGGCGCGTAAATTTGGCTATGTTTCTATCGTCGGCGAACCCAATGCCGGAAAATCCACGCTGATCAATGCTTTGCTCAAAACCAAAATATCTATTGTCACTCCCAAGCCGCAAACCACCCGCTTTAAGATTAACGGAATCTATGTGCAAGGCGAGTCGCAGATGGTGTTGGTGGATACTCCGGGAATATTCGGCGCAAAATCGCGTTTAGAAAAGTCGATGGTGCGCGCCGCCGAAGATGGGTATCGCGACGCGGATTTGGCCTTGATTCTATTAAGTCTGGATACAAAAGATTTATTGCCGCCGCCGATTCGAAAATTTGCGCAGGGCGGCGGATTTAAAAACGTGCGACGCATTTACGTTTTGAATAAATTGGATTTGGCGAAGCCGAATCAACTGGAATTGGCGCGCAATGAAATATTGTCAATCGATCCGGATGCGGAAATACACGTTATTTCCGCACTTAAAAACGATGGCGTAGATTTGCTGCGAGAGCGAGTGTTGTCTCTTTTGCCAGACGGCGATTGGCATTTTCCGGAAGATCAGTTGACGGATGCATCCGAACGTTTATTGGCCTCGGAAATTACGCGGGAGCAGATTTTTTTAAAACTCTCTCATGAAGTGCCTTATGGCGTTCATGTCGAGACAGAGTCATGGGAAGATTTTAAAAATGGCAGCGTGAAGGTCAGTCAAGTTATTTTACTCTCCCGGGAAAGCCATAAGCCTATCATTTTGGGCAAAAGCGGGATTATGATTAAAAAAATTCGTGAATTGGCGCAAGCGCAAATGGAAAATACTTTCGACCGGAAGGTGCATTTATTCCTGTTTGTAAAAATTCGCCCGGATTGGGCGGAAAATCAGTCCTATTACAAAGACATGGGGCTTGAATTCAATCATTGACCGTGTCCGACGTTGCCGCTTTAAAGCGGCACTTGCCGCATTGCATTGACAATACGGCCATCGCACAAGTTGTGCCAAAAAGCCTAGTTACTGTTGACCCGGCGCCGGTTTATACGACACAATAGGCCATGCAAATTTGCGATGAAGCCATCATCTTATCAGCATACCGTTTGGGCGAAAGCGGTTGCGTGCTTTCTACCTTGACCCGTTCGCATGGCAGGCTGTCCGGATTTCTAAGACGGCAAGGCGGCAATGCGCAGGGTATATATCAATCCGGCAACAATGTGCGTGTGACCTGGAACGCCAGATTGGAAGACCAATTGGGTAGCATCCGCGTGGAAATAGAACGCCCGATCGCCGCGCAATTTATGCACCGGCCTGATGTGCTGCTGGCGTTGCAATCGGTCTGCGCCTGGTGTGAAATGATCTTGCCGGATCGCCAGCCATATCCGTATTTGTATGATGGCATCATGCAGCTTTTCGGCAACTTTGGCCATGCGGATTGGTTGTTGCCATATGCGTTGTGGGAAATCGATTTGTTGCGTCATCTCGGCTTTGGCTTGGATTTATCTGCTTGCGCGGTGACGGGGAAAACAGACGATCTGGCTTACGTTTCCCCGAAAACCGGCCGTGCGGTTAGCCGAAGTGCCGCCGCACCATGGGCAGATAAGCTTTTGCCGTTGCCACTTTTCTTGTGCCAATTTTATGCCAATGACAATATTCCAACGGCTGACAACGACAATATACCGCTTTCCGATATATTATCCGGTTTGCGCCTTAGCGGATTTTTTCTAAGCCGGCATGTTTTGGAAATCAAAAGAAAATCGCCGCCGTTATCCCGCCAACGCTTGATCGAAAAGGTGATTCGCGCTATGGATGCATCCCCGATCGTAAACTTGTGACATTAAAATGGCTAAATCCGCAGATTTATTCAGTGGTGAAATCAAAAACGTTCCGTTCGCCGAGGCGTTGAGCGAGCGGTATTTGTCCTATGCTCTATCGACGATTGTTTCACGATCTTTGCCAGATGTTCGCGATGGATTAAAGCCGGTGCATCGCCGCTTGCTTTATGCCATGCACGAATTGGGTTTAAGCGCATCTGGCGGGTATAAGAAGTGCGCGCGAGTTGTCGGCGACGTAATCGGTAAATATCATCCGCATGGCGAAGTTGCGGTCTATGACGCCATGGTGCGCATGGCACAGGATTTTTCCATGCGTTACCCGTTGGTCGACGGACAGGGCAATTTCGGCAGCATCGACGGCGATAACGCGGCCGCGCAACGCTATACAGAATGTAAAATGACGCCGATTGCCGAGGCGCTGCTACAAGGCATTCGCGAGAACGCGGTCGATTTCCGTCCGACTTATGATTCAAGCGACGCTGAGCCGACGGTTCTGCCAGGGCTTTTCCCCAATCTTTTGGCCAATGGCACCAGCGGCATAGCGGTTGGAATGGCGACCAATATTCCGCCGCACAACGCCGGTGAAATTTGTTCCGCTTTGCTGCATCTCATCAAGCATCCGAACGCAAGGATCGGATCGTTGTTGGAATTCATGCCAGGTCCTGATTTCCCAACCGGCGGGGAGATTGTAGAATCTGCAGAAACGATCGAAAACGCCTATGCGACAGGCCGTGGCAGCCTGCGCACGCGAGCGCGTTGGAAATTGGAAAAATTGAAAAACGGCACATGGCAAATCGTTGTTTATGAAATTCCCTATCAAATAAGCAAATCGAAATTAATCGAGCAAGTCGCCGCCTTGATGGAAGAAAAAAAGCTACATTTCCTCGACGATATCCACGACGAATCGGACACAGAAATCCGTTTGGTTTTAACGCCTAAAAGCCGCAATATTGAACCAGAAGCATTGATGGAGTCCATGTTCCAATCCACGGATTTGGAAACCCGTTTTGGCATCAATATGAACGTGGTTGATGCAAAGCAAGTGCCGCGCGTAATGAATCTGCGCGAATTACTGCAATCGTTCTTGGATCATCAAAAACAAGTATTGATCCGCCGTAAAAAATTCCGACTGGAGCATATCGACTCCAGGCTTGAGATTTTGGCAGGTTATCTGATCGTTTATTTGAATTTGGACGAAGTCATTAAAATAATCCGCAAGGAAGACGAACCCAAACCCAAATTGATGATTCGGTTTAAATTGACTGACACGCAGGCGGACGCGATTTTAAATATGCGTTTGCGCAATTTGCGTAAATTGGAAGAAATGCAAATCAAGCAAGAGACCGCGGATTTGGAATCGGAACGCGCCGCGATCCGTAAATTGCTTAAAAACGAAGAATTGCAATGGCAGGCGGTGGCCGATATCGTAAAAAATATCCGGGATAAGTTCGGCGATAAATACGTACACGGCAAACGGCGCAGCATATTCGGCCATCCGCCGTCTGGGGTTGTCATCCCCATGCTTGCGATCGAAAAAGAACCGGTTACAGTGGTTTGCTCCGCCGGTGGGTGGATCCGATCTATGAAAGGCCACATTACCCAAACAGCCGAGCTGAAGTACAAAGAAGGGGATGCGGAAAAATTCATTTTACCGGCGCAGAGCACCGATAAAATTATTATCTTCGCCAGCAACGGCAAATTTTATACTTTAGATGTGGCCAAACTTCCATCCGGAAGAGGGTTTGGTGAACCGATCCGGCTTTCCATTGAAATTTCCCAAGACCATGATTTGGTGAATATGTTCATCCACAATCCAAGCCGGGAATTATTGGTGCTATCGTCGGATGGCCGGGGATTTACCGTGATGGAATCCGACGTTTTGGCACAGACTAAAAATGGCAAGCAAGTTTTGAATTTGCCGGAACATGAAAAAGCCGTGGCTTGCACGGTGGCCGATGGCGATATGGTTGCGGTTGTCGGCCAGAACCGTAAAATGTTAATTTTCGAAAAGTCGGAAATACCGCAAATGACGCGCGGTCGGGGAGTTATGCTGCAAAAATACAAAGACGGCAGAGCGTCCGACATAGCGGTATTTGATAAATCCAAAGGCCTTGAATGGCATAGCCGCGGTAAGCCAGTGATTGAAACCAAATTGTTGGATTGGATGGGTAAAAGAGGCCAATCCGGACGAATGGTTCCTCGCGGCTTTTCACAAATTTGTAAATTTAAGGATTAAGCTTAAAGTTCACACTCCCGCCATAATCCTCTGGTAAGGTTAATTAATGCACAGGATATTTCTTTTCTTGATTCTGTTAATTGCACCGTCGATGTGCTTGGCGCAATCGATTTCTGATCCGTTCACCTATAAGCCAAAAGCCACTTCGTCAAAACCCAATCAAACAGAAGTAAAATCCAATCAAGCAAGGTCTGGCGAGATTTTGCAAAATCGTACCGGCCAAATTTGGCGCTTGCCCAATGGTTACGAAGAATACTACATGCTGCTGGCATTGAATACGAACGATAAAAAATGGTGCGACCGTATATCGTTGGAATCTCAAATCCGCAAGGTGGATGCAAGACCGGGCGTGCAAGTGATCCGCTGGCGCGACATTTGTTTGATTGAAACCGCCCGCGCCACAGGGAACAGAGATTATTGCCGTTTTGTTCGCGGCGAATATGTGGATAGTCTCGATGGACGCGAATTCAACCCGGATTATTGCCTTGCGCGCATTGGCAAGAATTACAGCAGGGCTGCGCTGCATTGGTTGCAACAAGACCCGCGCAAAACCAAATTCATGAACGCGCAGTCGATTTTAAAATTCATGGGCTTTGTCGAACAAGATTTGGTTTCAACCCAACAACAAGGGCTTTATCAGTACGTGTTCAAGTCGACCTGGGAAGAATTTTTATTAAATACGATGTTCACCGAGCAAAGGGAATTGCCGGAATTCAGTGAAAAATTCGACCGGCTGGTTGACAGATCGCAGTTTTTGCCCGATTTCTCCGCCAATCCGCAAGCAGTGGATCGCTATTTACGGTATGCTGGAACAACTGTGAAAATGCCGCCCGATTGTTATGAAAATCCTTCCGCAGAGTTGACTTGCCGTATGCTCGAATGTTTGAACGTGCGCGATATTGTTTCTTGCCGCGCGATTTCAAACTCCAAGGAAATTCAAGATCTGCAAAATCTATTTCTTAAAAAATGCGACGGGGATGAAATCGGCAAGAATAAGCTCACTCCCGAAGATTGCCGTAATCAAGTGGGCTTGCTATTTCAAAAAATATTCACCGGACCGCCAGAAACATTCCTGCCCTATCTGCCTAACGTACAATAATTTTAAGGTGTTTGCGGTTCGGTCGGAACAGGGGCGGATTGTGGCTGTGGTTGCTCTTTAAATAACGGATCCGATGTTCCAATCGGGCTGTTTTTCAATGTCTCAAATGCCTTGGGATTGGTTTCTGTTAATAATACTATGCTCAATCGGCGGTTTTTGGCGTTGGTTGGGTCATCGGCGATCAACGGCTCGCGGTCTGCGCGCCCCAACACCCGCGCTACGCGTTGTTCAGGCACGTTGGATTGCATGAATACCCGGCGCGCGGCATTGGCACGATCGGATGACAATTCCCAATTGGTATAGGTTGCGGTGGGCGGATATTGCCGCGCATCGGTATGCCCGCTGATCGAAATGCGGTTGGGCATTTTAAGGACGATTTGCGCTACCTTCTCAAGCAATTTTCGTGTGTAATCGAACATATTGGCGCTACCAATTGCAAACATTTCGATTTTATCCTGATCGATGATTTGAATGCGCAAACCTTCTGCCGTGCGGTCGATCAACAAATTGTCGGCTAACTTGGACAGCTCTGCATCCGAATTGATGTTTTCCCGCAACTCCTCTTCGGCGCGTTTGAATTCCGCCTCTTCTTTTTTTGCAACCAATTCTTCCAATTTTTTATCTTCGACAGGCTTTGTGCTGGATGCGGGGTAGTCGTTATCCGGGCCTTCAGCCGTGTCCTGGGGAGGGGTCATGGAAGGCGATACCGACGGAGCGGTGGTTTCCTGCTTCAATGCGCCTTCGGGCCCGGCTGTGGTGCCGCCCAATACGCCGCCGGATCCAGAAATGCTTACCTTGGTTACGGTGACAGGATTAAAATAATTGGCGATCCCCATGCGTTGCGTTTGGGTGGTGGCATTCAGCAACCACATCAACAGAAAGAACGCCATCATGGCGGTAACGAAATCGGCGTAAGCGACTTTCCATGCGCCGCCGTGATGTCCGTGGCCGTGGCCTTTCTTGATCTTTTTGATGATCGGCTGCTTGCCTTCTTTTTTGTCGCCTTCTTTTTTATCGGCCATGAGTTTCCGTCCCTAGAGCGTTACTTTAGAGCAAGCTTCCTCAACCTCAAAGAACGATGGCCGAACATTGCTTGGCAATGCTTTGCGCGCCATTTCAACGGAGACGGACGGGGGATAGCCTTGCATATGCGCAAGCAAGCCGTTTTTCATCGCTTGGAAATATTTTCCTTCTTCGCCGTAAATGGCCTTTAAGTTGGTCGCAAGCGGGCCGCAAATCCCGTATGCCAAGAACACGCCAAGAAACGTTCCAACCAGCGCGTGCCCAATCATGCCGCCAAGAATCACCGGAGGCTGGTCAACCGATCCCATGGTCTTGATAACACCCAACACTGCGGCAACGATGCCCAGCGCCGGAAGACCGTCGGCCAGGGATTGTACGGCGCTAGCAACTTGGTCGGTTTCATGGTGATGGGTTTCCAACTCCGCGTCGATAATGGTTTCCATTTCATGCGGATTGTCCGTGCCCAGCGTCCACATGCGAAGATAATCGCACAAAAACACCGAGGCGTGATGGTCATGCAAAAAATGCGGGAATTTTTTAAAAAATTCGCTTTCATCGGGTTTTTCGATATGTTGTTCAACCGATAGTATACCTTTGGTTTTGATCATCTTGAAAATCGTATACAGCATAGTCAGAAGTTCCAAAAAACTGTCCTTTTTATGATGCGAGCCTTTGATCGCGCGCGGAAATGCCTTGGCGACTTCTTTCAACACATGTGCGGGGTTTGAGATAATCAGCGCGCCAAGTCCCATTCCGCCGATGACGAACATTTCGCCAGGCAATGCATGAAGGATAACTTCCAGATTGCCGCCCATCATGGCATATCCGCCGAACGAGCAAACCAGAACGATGACCAAGCCTATGATGACAAACATAAGATTTTACACAGATTTAAGGGTGAAATTACGCAGATCAACTATGCCGATTATGCGGGTAAAAAGTTAAGGGATGGTAACTACGCCGTTTTATAAAAATTATTTTCGCTGGTTTAACAATTTGCTAACCTTTTTCTGTCGATTTGCCGCTAAAATAGCGCGTATTTCATGAATATGATGGGTTTTGTTTCCTATGCGCGAACGATTGTTGGAATTTAATTGGAACGGCGAAAATATCACCCAGGCCTTTATGGAATGGGGCGATCCGGAAAATTCAAATGTTTTGATTTGCGTCCACGGGCTTACGCGTATGTCACGGGACTTCGATTTTCTTGCGGATCGGCTGCAGAAAGATTACCGGGTAATCTGTCCGGATATTGTCGGCCGCGGGCGAAGCAGTTGGTTGTCGAACAAGCAAAATTACAACGCGGCAAGCTACGCGCTGCACATCATGCAACTGTTGAATCACTTGCAAATCGCAAAGCTCGACTGGCTTGGCACATCCATGGGCGGACTGATCGGGATGGTATTCAATTCGATGAACCCCGGGGTTATCAATAATTTCATCGCCAACGATATCGGGCCTGAAATCCCGCCGGACTCAATTCTTCGCATTGTCGCCTATGCCAGCAACAAACCGCATTTTTTAAATCTTGCTCACGCGGTCGGATATTTTAAAAAGAATTATTCCAGTTTCGGGATTCGCAATGACGCGCATTGGCATCACCTGGCGCAATATTCCACCCGTCAGAGTCAATCGGAAGGTCTGGTCTTGCACTATGATCCCGGCATCGTCGAACCGTTTAAGGCGCTTGCCGCAACCGGGCAGCAAGTCGACTTGTGGCCGCTTTGGCAGATGATGCAATGCCGCACTATGATTATCCGCGGGCAAAATTCCGATGTTCTGCCGCAAGCGACTTTATCGCGCATGTTGCAAAAAGGCGGTTTAGTCAGCGCAATTGAAATTCCCGATACCGGCCATGCGCCAAGTTTGATGAACGACAACGAAATCGAGCAAATCCAAAAATGGCTATCAGACAGGACATTCTCATGAATTTTCAATTTTCGACGGATCAATTGGCATTGGAAGACACTGCGCGCCGTTTCGCGCAAGAAAAATTGAAACCTTATGCTGCGGCATGGGACCGGGATGAATATTTCCCCATCCCCGTTCTTGCCGACGCCGCCAAGTGCGGATTTGCGGGAATTTACATTCCTGAATCTTTGGGCGGCAGTGGATTGAGCCGTCAGGACGGTGCGATTATATTTGCCGCTCTGGCCGAAGGCTGTATTTCTTCTGCGGCTTATTTGACTGTGCACAATATGGTTGCCTGGGCAATCAATGAATACGCCACAACAGAAATTAAGAAAAAATTTCTGCCCAAGATGATGTCAATGGAATCTTTGGGGAGCTACTGTTTGACAGAGGCGGGATCCGGATCCGATGCCGCCGCATTAAAAACCACCGCAAAAAAAGACAGCAATGGCTTTATCATTGACGGGAATAAAACCTTCATTACCGCAGGCGGGGTTAGTGACGTCTACATCGTCATGGCGCGAACCGGCGGGCAGGGAGCGGATGGAATATCCGCATTCTTAGTGGAAAAAGATTCTCCCGGTGTGTCTTTCGGCAAAAAAGAACAAAAAATGGGCTGGCGGAGCCAGCCGACCACCACGGTTAATTTCGATAGCGTGCGTGTGCCGCATGCGCAAATGTTGGGGGCGGAAGGCGAGGGCTTTAAAATCGCCATGCGCGCATTGGATGGCGGGCGCGTCAATATCGCCGCATGTTCCTTGGGCGGAGCGAAAGCCGCATTGGACTTGGCGGCAAATTATATGCATCAACGCGCTCAATTTGGCAAAAAATTGACGGAATTCCAGTCGTTGCAATTTAAGATTGCGAATATGGCTATTCAATTGGATGCTGCTCGCTTATTGACTTTTCGGGCGGCGGCAAGCTTGGATGCAAAAAATCCAGACGCCGGGTTGCATTGCGCCATGGCCAAAAAATTCGCAAGCGATGCCGCGTTTCAAATTGCCGACGAGGCATTGCAACTGCACGGTGGTTACGGTTACATAGCCGATTATGAAATCGAACGTATTTTCCGCGATTTGCGCGTGCATCGCATTTTGGAAGGCACCAATGAAATCATGCAGATGATTATTTCGCGCAAAGTGCTTGGGGCATATGCGCCATGAGCGGCCACATTATCGCGATTCACAAACCGCCGATTGGGCATATTATCCTAAATCGTCCGCAAGCGTTGAATGCGTTGACGTTGGATATGATCGAATCGATCCATCGGGTATTGGATTCTTTCCGCGGCGACCATAATATTTTAGCCGTTTTCATCGAAGGCGCTGGCGAGCGCGCATTTTGCGCCGGCGGGGATATTCGTTCCATCGCATCGGCGCGCGGCGATGTCGATTTTGGACTTAGGATTTTCAAGGCGGAATATACCCTAAATTACAAAATCGCTACTTATCCGAAACCTTATATCGCCATCATGAACGGCGTCACTATGGGCGGCGGGGTAGGTATTTCAGTTTATGGCTCGCATCGGATCGTGGCCGATTCCACCCGATTTGCGATGCCGGAATGCGCGATCGGGTTGTTTCCCGATATCGGCGCAAGCTGGTTTTTAAACCGCGCGCCAGGACAAACCGGTATGTATCATGCCTTGACCGGAACGATCATGAATGCCGCCGACGCGCTTTATACCGGCATGGCCACACATTATTTGAATCCGCATAATCTTTCTGTTTTTCGAGATCAAATTTTTCATATTCAGTCAACGGTAGACATCGATAAGATTTTACACAGCCTTTCGGGGCAACCGGATGCGCCGTCGCTGATCGTCAATGACCGAAACCGCATCGACGATTGCTTTCAATGGGGCGATTTGTGGCAGACATACCGCAAGCTGGATCAAAGCGATTGGGGGCGGGAAGTCCGCGCGGTGATGGACAAACATTCGCCAACCAGCCTTGCGATCACTTGGGAAGCGATGCGGCGCGCCAAACATCATGACGATTTGAAAAAGACGCTTGAGACTGATTTATTATTGACGCAGCATTGCCTGCGCCGAGACGAATTTTATGAAGGCGTGCGCGCAGCCGTGATCGATAAAGACAAAAATCCGCGTTGGAATCCATCTCGATTGTCGGATTTAATGGAAGACCATGGTCAGGATCATTTTCTTCCGCTTCACGGCCTTGATTTGTCGCTGTTCTAGCGCTATTTCGCACATGCAAAAAATGCACTTGATTTTTCCTAAAAAAAGGATTATTGTACAATTATTATAAATTAATGCTGTAATTAGTAATTTATGACAGAAATGAAACATATCTTTAACCAATTTTTTACAATCTTGATGTATAAAAAGATACGGATTTATTCTGTATCGGATATGGCATCTGTTAGAATATATACAAAGCGCAGAAACATATACAGGAAATGGGAATAGAAATGACGATGGCAATGACACAGGATCACAAAGATATTAAGTCCCCCATGATGATGGGGATGCATAGCGGAAAATTGGATTTAACTACACCCTTTCGATTGCCTGCCCTTAAAACATTAACTAAGAACCAGCTGGACGAACGTCTTGATCCATTGCTTGAAGCTAGTACTGAAGAATTGCTGATGCTGCGTGAGAGAACCTATACCGTTCTTGACCGCATGGACGAACTGGAATCGTCTGGGCACAAAATTCCGGTTATTGAATTCGAAGAAATTTTACGCGGCGCCGCGGTAATAGAACAATTCCTGGCCGAACGCATGCAAGGCATTATGCGTAGCAAGGGCGGTCAAGTCATCAACAAGTCGGAGGTAATTTAACATGCAAGAATATATCAAAGGTCACCGTCACACTCCCAGTGATGTTCGGACAATGATGGATGGCGGCGTTCATGAAACCGCAGCAAGAATCAGAGGGCAGCAAGAGGCCATGCAATTGGCTGCTCGCGCTCGCGCTCACACACGCGGACGCTAGTCCGATAAAATTTAACAAAAAGCCATGCCTTGATTTGGCATGGCTTTTTTATTAGGGCTCTATGAAAATTTTGTTGCGACATAACTGTGTTATATTGCTTATGCTGGCGATCGCTGCGCCTGCACATTCTTCGGAGGCGCGGTTGCCAAAAAACCGCAATAAAGAAAATGCTGCGCAGCAATCTGTCAATATTACCAATCTTCCGCAAAATCCCGGCGGCGACAATGCCGCGATGCAAATAGCCATTCAATCGGCCATGGGTTCGATGTCGTCGGATTTAATGTCGGATTTGGCCGCATGCCTTGAAAAACACGTCGATCCAGAGACCGCAAACCGCATCGGCGGTGGCGCGATGGGCGGCCAAGGCGGGGAGGCGCAGCAATTTTTGAACTCTCCGACTGGAAAAACAGTACTGGCCAATTGCCAAAAACAATTTCAAGCCTTGCTGCCGCAAGTGCAGCAACAATACCAACAAGATTTATCGAAAAAATCCACTAATACCGTCCCACCCGCGCGATAATAATGCTATAATACTTAGAATAAGTTTTAGTGATAAAGGCCTTTATGCGCAGTTTTATAGCGATTTTATTTTTTTTGATTTTTGGGTTTGTCTCTGCGGCGATTGCCGCGGATATGAGCTTTGATCCATTCATGTCTCAAAAACCGAAACAAGACGGCCCAAAGCCCGCATCGCCAAAAATGATACCCATGTCGGCGAATGGCGGGCTTTATGATTTAAGCTTGTCCGACTATGACCGCGAAAGATATGATGCTTGCCGCGCCGAGGCTATGGCCAATGGGCTTGATATCGATTCCATTCGATCCGCTACGCTTTTTCTAAAAGCCCCGTTCAGAAATCCTGCCTGTAATAAATTTGTGGTGGATAAAATGCTTCAAGGCATGGATGTCGCCATGCAAAAAAATCCTGATGCGCTTACGGAATTTAAAAAAAGCCGCGATGCGCAACGCAAATACGACGAACTAAAAAAGGCATATACTATTTTAAATCGCGGCAACCCAATCGCTAATTCGTCCTTTGACGGCGCTTTTTCTTCTGCAAGACCTTCTCCCAATGGAATGAGCGCAACGCAGCTGCTGTCCGATCCGCTTGCCATCAGCCCGCCCAGACGAGGCGAAGACTCGGCGATACTTGCGCCTGAACCTAAACTGCCGACGGAGTTGTGGGCAAAAGACTATGCGCGCATCGACGCCGCCAGAACCGAGGCCGCAATCATCAGTCTTGAGAATTTCAATCAACGCCAGGCGAATGAGAACCTTGGCGCTTCGCCTCTGAAATCCATGATGTTGCAAGCAGAAGATAAAGAAAAACAAAACGAAGCCAACAACCGAATTCCCAAGGGGCCTGCGCCCTTTGAAAGAAGGCGGCAGCAATTCCGCCAGGTTCAATAAGCCATGACGACAAAAACTCGCAATGTATTATTTTTTTTAATTGGTTTGTTGGCGATCTCATCATTTTTTTATCTGGCGTTAAAACATCCGACAAAACCGCTGGATTTGGTTGAAATGGATTTCAATCCGGAATTCGTTTTGACAGATCAAAACGGCCAAAGCTTTGCGGCACAAGATTTAAAGAATTTCTATTTTCTGACATTTTTCGGATTCACATTTTGTCCGGACATTTGCCCGACGGAATTGCAGAAAATGGCCTTGGCTTTTGACCAGCTTCCCCCCAATGACCAGAAAAAATTAAAGTTGCTGTTTATTACAGTTGATCCGGATCGGGACAAGCCCGAAGTGCTAAAATCTTATGTTGGGCAATTCCATCCAAAACTTGTCGGCTTGACCGGCGACATTGGCAATATCAATCAGATTAAACGGGATTTCAAAGTTTACGCCGAAAAGACCAGTTCAAAAGACACTAATTACATGTTTAACCATAGCTCTTTACTTTATTTAACAGCGCCCAATGGCAAGGCCATGGGCGTGTTTCGGCCTGATTTATCTGCGGACGACCTGGCATTTAACCTCAAGTCCTTGATTCGATAAGCAACATTGAAATAATGGTTGCGCCGCCGTATATGTTATAATATAACATATACGATGAATAAAGTTTTACCGTTGGAGCGCCGCAAGCAGTCGCAGCAAGTCCGCGATGCACAGATATGCATCGAGCATGTGCATGTGCATCTTGGCAAACGCTGCATTTTGCATGATGTCAATTTAAAAATCGCCGCAGGACAAATGATCGCGGTGATGGGTGTCAACGGAGCCGGTAAAACAAGCTTTTTAAAGGCCATGTTGGGACTACTTCCGATTACGTCCGGTACGATACTAGTCAATCTTCGGTCTAGCCAAAAAATCGGTTATTTGCCGCAAATAAGCGATTTCGACCGTGAATTTCCGATCCGCGTGCGTGAACTGGTTTCCATGGGGTTGATTGGGCAGAAATTGACCCAGAATGCAAAAAAGCAAATAGTCACATCCGCTTTGGCCGATGTAGATCTTGAACCTTACGCCCATTTTTTCATCGAAGATTTGTCTGCTGGCCTGCTAAAACGCGCCTTGTTCGCGCGGCTGTTGGCTCAGAATGCGGATATTTTATGCTTGGATGAACCGTTTGCCGGCGTGGATGAAAACACGACCCATGAATTGATGCAGAATCTTTTGCAGCAGCAAAAAAATGGCAAGACCGTGTTGGCAGTCGTACATGATACGATTCTGGCGCAAAAATATTTTACCGATATTTTATTGTTGCATGAACAATCCGCGAAATTGTACCCCGCTGCGGATATTACGCGAAACCCAATGCCGTCCCTGCGGCCGCCATATGGGGCATAGCATGGATTTGTATGCCGCTTTGATCGATCCGTTCATCCGTTACGGTTTTATGCAAACCGCGTTGTTGGCGTGCATATTGTTGTCACTCTCAGCCACGCCGATTGGCGCGTTTGTGGTGTTGAGAAAATTGTCGTTGGTGGGCGATACGTTGTCGCATGCGGTTTTGCCGGGCGCCGCGTTGGCATTCGCTTTTTTCGGATTTTCGATATTCGCCATGAGCATAGGCGCGGTGATCATGGCTTTGATCGTGGCTGTCGCGTCGGGCTTTGTCGCCAGACACACCCGCCTAAAGGAAGATTCCAGTTTCGCTTCGTTTTATTTGATATCGCTGTCATTGGGTGTCTGCTTGATCAGCGCCTTTGGCAACAGCGCCGATATGCTGCATTTTCTGTTTGGCGATTTGCTGGCGATCCCGGCTGTTTACCTTGAATGGCTGTTGGCTTGCACTGTTTTAACGATCGCACTGATGTTATGGAATTTCGATAACATCGTCGCCGAATCTTTCGACAGCAATTTTATGCGCATCAACCGGCTTCATGGGCACCGGTATTACTTTCTTTTTATCCTATTGTTCGTGGTGAATATCGTCATGGCTTATTTCGCCATGGGAACTTTGCTATCAATGGGATTGTTTGTATTGCCAGTAATCATCGCCCGGTTATGGGTGCGGGGATTGGTGCAACTAATCTGCCTATCGATCGGTATTGGCGTTGCGTCAAGCTATGCCGGATTGCTTTTATCTTTCCATTGGAACTTGCCGTCAGGCCCTTGCATTGTTTTATGCTTGGGTTTGGGCTATATGCTTTCGATTTTGATATCCATTTTTAAGCAACAGCCAAAATTTTCTCGATTTCAAACCTGATAATGGAGAGCCTGAATGACAAAAAAAACTGCCGCAAAACATATTTTATGGCTGCTGACCATTTTATGCGTGAGCGTCGGCGCAAACGCCCATGCTCAAGCCCAAGAAACAGCCAAAAAACTGAAAGTCGTGACAACTTTTTCCATTCTCGAAGACATGACGCGCACAATAGCGCAAGACCAAATAGATCTGCAAAACATTGTCGCGGCGAATGTCGATATGCATGAATACCGCTTGACGCCGGGCGATGTCATAAAAGTTAAGGACGCGGACATCATTGTCGCCAATGGATTGGATTTTGAACCTTGGTTGGCGCGGTTGATAGAAGCATCAGAGTTCAAGGGGCAATTGGTCATTGCCTCTCAGCGCACCAACAATCTGCCGTTGGATAAGAGGCAGGCGGAAGAACAAAAGAAACATCTTTTGGAGCATTCAGAAAAGCGGCCGGCAGTTTCATCCGATTTTGGCAATTTCGACCGCCAGGGCATGGATCCGCACGCATGGCAAAATATCGGCAACGCGCGTGTTTACATCAAAAACATAGCCAAGGCCTTGTCGCGCGCCGACACCGCGAATGAAAAAATATACAGCCGCAATGAACTTGGCTTGCGCAATGAATTGAACGATTTGGAGCGGTGGGCGTCTGATCAATTCGCCGCAATTCCAGAATCCAGGCGCAAAATGGTGAGCACGCACGACGCGCTGTCCTATTTCGCACAAACATACCGGATTAAATATTATACGCCGGTTGGGTTCGACACGTCCATTCCGCCTTCGGCTAAAGATTTGGCGGGTTTAATCGAAACGATTAAGTCTGAAAACATCCGCGCCATATTTATCGAAAATATGGCCAACTCGCGCATTATTGACCAGATTTCCAAAGAAACTGGGGTTAAGAGCGGCGGCGTGATGTACACGGACTCCTTAAATTCTGTTCAAGGCGATGGCGATACCTATGTGTCGATGTTCCGCCATAATGTAAAAACCATTGTGGCTGCGATGGGCGGCTCATAATACATAGATATATCTAGACAGCATCCGTTTATGGCGTTAATTTATTTCCCATGGATGGGTGGCTGAGCGGTTGAAAGCACCGGTCTTGAAAACCGGCAGAGGCGTAAGTCTCTCGCGAGTTCGAATCTCGCCCCATCCGCCATTGAATCCATCGCCATAAGCCCGCATTCTTCCGGATTTCTAACTATAACGACAAATGTCCTATACTGGCGCCGCCATCGACATGCAACGTCTGGCCGGTAATGATACCAGCGTCTGCCGATAGTAAAAAACCAATAGCAGCGGCGATTTCATCGGGCTTGGCAAGCCGTCCCATCGGCACGGCTGAGAGGTAACGCTTTTCACCCTCGCTGCCAGGTGGATTATTCTCTCGGAACAATTCTGTCTCCGTGGGGCCTGGAGCCACGGCATTAACCGTGATTCCATCCATCGCCAGCTCCAGCGCCCAGCTTCGCGTAAAGCTGATAAGCGCGGTTTTTGCTGCTGCATAGGCCGTGCGCGCAGGCATGCCTAATGTTACAAGGCTCGAAATATTCACAATGCGGCCATAATGATTCTTTTTCATGGCGGGTACGAAGGCTTGCGTAAGGATAAGGGCGGGCTTGAGATTGAGGTTCATCACCGCATCAAAATCCTCGATGCGCACATCACTTAAGCGAGCCGGTTTCACTAGCCCCACATTATTCACCAGATGATCGACCTGCCCATGCGTGGCAAAAATGTGTTCGGCGATAGCTTGCGTCCGGGCATTGTCCGCCAGATCAACCTCGTAAAACACGCCGGGAAACTGGGCTGGCTTGGTTCGAGCCAACCCAATAACCGTATGCCCTTCAGCATTCAGCTTCTGTGCCAGCGCATAGCCGATACCCTTGGAAGCACCGGTGATGAGCGTGATTTTTCTCATAACGATATCTCCTGATTATAAAAAGGATAGTCGGTATAACCTATTGCTCCGCGCAGGTACAACGTTTGCGTGTTTGCAGTATTCAATGGGTGCCCATGAAGAAACCGTTCGACCAGATCCGGATTTGCCAAAAAGGAAATGCCAAAAGAAACGGCGTCGGCCTCATCATTTTTCAAAGTGTCGTTTGCTATGGGTGCGGTATAACCACCGTTGGCAATAATAGTGCCTTTGAAATTTTTTCGAATATGCGGTGTGACACGTTCGCCTTCGCCGGCCATACGGTGGCCGGGCAAGCCTTCTATAATATGCAGATAAACAACCCCCAGTGTATTCATTAATTCTGCGGCACGTGTATACGTCTCAACGGCAGTGCTGTCATTCATGCTGTTGTTACTGGCACGTGGCGAGAAACGAACACCGACTTTTTCTGCACCAACCGCATCACTTACGGCTTTTGTCACCTCAATCAACAAGCGTAAACGGTTATCAATACTACCGCCATAATCATCACTGCGTTTGTTTGATCCGTCGCGAATAAACTGATCCAACAGGTACCCGTTGGCAGCATGGATTTCAACACCATCAAAGCCGGCTTTTATTGCCCGCATGGCAGCATCTGCATAGCTTTGCGGCAGGGAGTTAATTTCTTCAATCGTTATTTCGCGGGGTACAACGTATTCTTTTTTGCCTAAAGGTGTTGTTGTATGTCCAACCGCGGCAATGGCCGAAGGCGCAACGGGCAATTCCCCGTTTTGAAAATCAGGATGCGAAACACGCCCCATATGCCAGAGCTGCAAGAATATCCGACCACCTTTGGCATGAACAGCGTTTGTGATCTGTTTCCAGCCTTGCGTTTGCTGCTCGTTCCAAATCCCCGGCGCGCCAAGCCATCCATACCCCTGTGGTGAAATCGCTGTGGCCTCGCTTATAATCAGACCTGCGTCCGCACGCTGTGAATAATATTCTGCCATCAAGGCATTTGGGATACCGCCTTCGTCTGCGCGACCGCGTGTAAGAGGTGCCATGATGATCCTATTTTTGAGTTTAAGAGATCCGAGTTGTAACGGATTGAATATGGCTCTCATAACATTGCTCCCATCGTTGTGGGTTGTGTGACCTTTTTCCATTTATATATACCACGAAGATTTAATCCTAAAAAAACCAGATTTGACAAAAAAATCGGGGGGCTGGACGCAAGAATAGCAAACACAAACCAGTTGAAGTTTGCCGCGACCCCAAAGTAAAATCCGATCCGGTTTTTATTACCAAGAAAGTAAATCATCAGCACCGCAAAACTTGAGGCCAGCCAATCAATCCCATAATATTGGGTAAGAATTTTCATTATGCGGGTTCCTTAATTTTTATGGCCGCCAATGCCTCGCTTGGTTCCATGCGCATGCGATAATCCGTTTCGACATAGGCTTTGAGAATGTGACCATCTTGGTCAATCACGTAAGTAGCGGGTACCGGCAACGCCCATGTTCCTGCGGCATTGATTTTGGTAAGATCATTACCAAACGCCGCATATAATTGTTGCAGGTAAGCAGGTAAATCAAACAGCACACCAAAGGCTTTTGCGGCTTGATTGCCGGTATCACTCAGCACTGGATAAACCAGAGCATTCTTTTCTTGTGTGGAAAGGGTTGCATCGGGAGTTTGCGGCGAAATGGCGATCAACTGCCCGCCTGCCTTGCGTATTTCAGGCAACAAGCGTTGATAGGCACGCAGTTTTCCAGATTACAATACGGGCACCAGCCACCACGATAAAACACCAGAATCACGGGCGCTTGCTTAAGTGTGTCATAAAGCGAAATCATTTTGCCCGTCGCATCGGGCAGCATAAAATCCGGGGCGCGGTCGCCTGCTTTGAGGGATTTTTTGAGGATATCGGTTGCTGCCAGATCTGCATCGGCTCGCGCCATAATATCGGCTTTGTCTTTTGGCAGCTTGGTCATGAATTCGGTTTTGAACGTATCGAGGTCTTGTTTGAGAGTGGACATGGTATTCTCCGTTGAAATGGAAGTTGGGTTGGCTATCCGGTTGAGTTATTTACTCCCAACCGGATAGTCTTGTTTTATGCTGCTTGAATACGTTTGCTGGGATGCGTCCAGGCGTTTGCTTTCATAAAGTCATCAAGAGGAGTATGGGTGATGTGGTTGGTGTAGTTGCTCATGACTTTGAGCGCAACACCAGCAATCACATCGAAAACGTTCGCTTTGGTGTAACCTGCGGCAATGAATGCATCCACATCGGTTTCACTTACAAAGCCGCGCTCCACCACCATTTTGCGCGTGAATTCACGCAGTGCCTGTAATTTTTTATCGGTAATTGGTTTGCCATCACGAATGGCGGTCAGTGTTACATCATCCATTTTTACCATTTGCGCCAAGGTTGAATGTCCGGCCATGCAATAGTGGCAGTTATTTTCATAATTGATGGTAAGCAGCACGACCTGCTGTTCCACAGGATTAAAGCTGGTTTGTTTGGCAAATATATCCCATGCCGCGCCATAGCTGTTGAGCAGAGCGGGCGACTCGGCCATGAATGTTTGCAGGTTGGGAACGAAACCAAACGCTTTTTTGGTTCCTTCCAAACCTGCTTTAGAGGCTTCGGGGGCGTTTTGTGCATTGTATTGAGTGAATTGAGTCATGGTAATGTTCCTTTTTATAAAGTGGTTTACTGAGAGTTTAATACAGGCTAGTTGCTGTATGAAGGCAGCATGACACATTTCAAAAAAGAATATTAGACTTGATTATCGCCTATTATATATTCTATAATGGAATATATGGATCGCTTGATACTCTTACAAAACTTTATCAAAGTTGCCGAAAGCGGTAGCTTCTCTGGTGCAGCTGATCAGTTGGGTCAAACACAATCTAAGACTAGCAAGCTCATTCGGGCATTGGAAGATCAGTTGGGCGTCACGCTGTTTGCACGCACCACGCGCAGCCTAACGTTAACGGAAGAAGCAATACGTTTTCTGCCGCATGCAAAATCGGTTCTGAGCCGCTATCAGGAGGCGACCGAAGCAGTCCGGGGAGAGCGTGCAGAACCACGTGGACTGATTCGTTTTCTGACCTCGGACGGAATGGGACGCGCGTTGTTCATGCCCTATCTTTTCCGGTTTCTAGAGCTATACCCGCATATCAATGTGGAACATATCATGACCGACCGCAAAATCGATTTGGTAGAAAATCATATTGATCTGGCAATGCGCATGGGCGATTTGAAAGACAGCAGTTATAAGGCCAAGCGCATCGGTCTTGCACGCCGCATGACCGTTGCTAGCCCCGCCTATCTGAAAGCGCGTGGGACACCACAAACACCTGAAGACCTCGCCTACCACAACTGCATCAGGTTTACACGACTTGCTGATTATAGCGGCACAAGCAGCGCATGGGATTATAAAAATCCTAAAACTGGAAAGGTTTCATCAATAAAAGTCAGTGGCAACTATGCTGCGGATAATTCGTCATTAGTGCGTGATGCTGCTGTCAATGGTATTGGCATTTATCAAGGCCCAAGCTGGCTGTTTACAAAAGATGTCAGTGAGGGTCGGTTTACCCAGATTCTAAGTGATTATGAGATGGAACCATTCCCAATTTTTTTGCTGCACCCGCCGGTAGATTATGTGCCACTGAGAATCAATGCGATGATCGAATTTCTAACAACTGAGTTCAGCATTAATGCTTCTATAACGGGATGATAAGGATGCTGACGGTAATAGATGATCACAGCCTTGAATCTTTGGCGATTCGTGTGAGCCATAATTGAATCTAAACTCGCACTCTTTTAAATAGAAGATAAAATTCTTAGCAGATAAGATAATGCTTAAAATCCGATACGGTCAACACATCATGGCTCGGCAGGCCGACGGTATACGCCACAACCATCGTCAGAAATGTTTCTAATCCACGCTTACTCTTGACTGCCAATAACACAGCGCAGGGGTTACGATAAGTTCCATTATCAGCGCTGCGATCATGCTTGATCCAGGAATTCCTACGAGAAACAACCCCGACAGCCTGAAAAATCCGCCGGTCGCCACGATCAAAGTTAGCAGCCGAAACCGCGCGGTTTGACGTTCGATATTCTGCACAGTCGACAGAAATCCCAATCCAATCGCAAGCAAAAGACCGGATAGGTATCGAAAGTGACTGTCAAGATCCATTTCCTCGGCACCAAAATTCGTTATCCCGCCGACGGCGCCAAAAATGCCTGCCGTGATTGGCACAAGGCAGCCAACGCAGATCGCCGTTTGTAATAATCTTTTGTTATTCATTGGGTTCAATACCTTTTCTAAAGCAGTTTTAGATTAACAAAGCCATTTGAAGGTGGAAAATTAACCACAGAACAATTCACCATTCCTCTATAATCCAACCAAACTGAAGTCGTCTATTGAAATCATCCTCTCTATAAGCCTAAAATGATTGTCCGGATTTCAGGCCGGGAGAGAATTTTTCAACATTGGGGTATACATGAAAAAATCATATGGTTTTATGCTTGTCGCGCTAGCTGTGCTTATTGCCGGAACTGATGCGCGCGCGAGCGACAGCGAGTTTTACGCTTGGCTAAGTAATTATCGCACGCAGGCGTTCAATGCCGGCATCAGTGCCGAGACGATCAACAGCCAATTCCCGTCCATTGAATTTCTTCCCGACGTTATCGCCAAAGACCGCAATCAACCGGAATTTAAATTGAAATTCACCGATTATAAAAACCGGGTTATTACAAAACAAAAGCTGTCCGGAGGTCGCCAAGGATTAGCCAGCAACCATGCGTTTTTAAACAAGATCGAGGCTAGTTATGGCGTTCCCAAATCGGTTTTGGTCGCGCTGTGGGGTATCGAGACAAATTATGGCAAAATCACCGGCGGGTATCACGTACTATCGTCTCTTGCCACATTGGCGTATGAAGGGCGGCGCGCGGAATATTTCAGCCGGGAATTTATCAATACTCTAAAACTTATGGATCGCTACCCCAATTTGCCGCAACCATTGATCGGGTCATGGGCAGGGGCGATGGGGCAATGCCAATTCATGCCTAGCACCTATTTGAAATTCGCCATCGATGGCAACCAAAACGGCACAGTCAATCTATGGAATGAACGCGAAGACATATTCGCGTCTGCGGCGAATTATTTATCTCAGTCCGGCTGGCAGCGCGGACAGACATGGGGCATCCCCGTTAAATTAACCGCGCCGGTCGATCTTGCGGCTGCTGACCTAAACATACAAAAAAGCATGGTTGAATGGTCCAGGATGGGACTTAAATCCGCAGGCGGCGGGCATTTGCCGCAAAACACCCTAAAAGCTTCGTTGGTTTTACCCGAAGGTTTTTCTGGCCCGGCATTTTTGGTTTATGACAATTATCGTGTCATAATGAATTGGAACAAATCGAATAATTTTGCATTAACGGTCGGCTTGTTATCCGATAAACTGTCCAGAACTGATAAACCCGACAAGCATCCCAATAGTTGATGAAACATCCGTTCAGAATTATCGCTGTGTGTTCTGCGCTGTCATTATCCGCTTGCGCGGAAACGCAGTTTCTTGCGCAGGCAGGGAAAATGTTTGGCGGCGAAAATACAGAATCCGCAGAGACGATTTCACCCATGCCGCCTGGCACGCAGTATAAAGTTGGCAAGCCGTATCAAGTCAACGGGCGTTGGTATTATCCTAAAGAAGATTGGGATTATGCCGAAGAAGGCACTGCTTCATGGTATGGCGATGAGTTCCATGGACGTAAAACCGCCAATGGCGAAATATTCAGCAAAGATGCTCTTACCGCCGCGCATCCGACCTTACCGATGCCCAGCTTGGTTCGGGTTACCAATTTAGACAATGGCCGCACTGCCACTTTACGTGTCAACGATCGCGGGCCGTTTAAAAAAGGACGTATCATCGATGTATCCCATGCCTCGGCACGCGTATTGGGTTTTGAATCAGAAGGCATGGCAAGAGTAAGGGTTGAATTGCTCTCAGAAGAAAGCAAGCGACTTGCGGCACTTGCCGGTGCCAAGCTGCCGGACAAGCTTGCGGATGCAACCGGCAGCGGCGATCCGCTGGTACAGATACAATCTAGCCGCGTTGAGGGCGAGGGCAAGCCGCTTTTGCTGATGCAAAGCGAAGAATTAGCTCCGCTTGATCTGCCTCCGGCCAATGCGTCAGGTGGCATCGCTTTATCGGAATCCAAGCTAATGGCACCAAGCAATACCGCAGAGCCTGATGCGCCGACAAAAATTCTGTCACCGATATCACCTTCCAATGGGATATTTCTCCAAGTCGGCTCCTTCTCGCGGCTGGAAAATGTGGAAAGACTGAAAACCCGGCTTAAATCGCTTGCGCAAATCCAAGTGACTCCTCTAGAAAGAAAAGGCAAAACCCTTTACCGCGTGCGGATGGGACCTTTTGAAAGCCGGGATGCCGCCTTGGATTTAAAATCCAAAGTCGCCGGTTTGGGCATCAGTGATGCAAAAATTGTTATCGAGTAAATAAACGGATCTTTTATGAGAATGTTAGAACGCATTGCTTTAATTGCCTTATTTTCTTTATGGCTTGCCTTTCCCAAAATTGTTCTGGCCTTGTCGGTTGATACGCCCGCCAAGCATGCGATTTTGCTGGATGTGGAAACCAACACGGTTTTATTCGAAAAAGCCTCCGATGGATCGATGGCACCGTCGTCGATGAGCAAGTTGATGACTGCATATGTCGTTTTTGACATGCTTAAATCCGGCAAATTGAAAATGGACGACACGTTTCATGTTTCAGAAAAGGCTTGGTCGACCCAAGGGTCAAAGATGTTCGTTGATATCAACACCGATGTACGCATTGAAGATTTATTGCGCGGCATGATTATTCAGTCCGGCAACGATGCGTGCATTGTTTTGGCTGAAGGCATTTCCGGCAGCGAAGAGGCATTTGCCAATCTTTTGAATGTCACTGCCAAAAAAATCGGCTTGAGGAATAGCAATTTTGTCAACGCCTCTGGCTTGCCCGACCCAAACCACCGTACCACGGCACGGGATCTGTCCGTTCTGGCCGAAAGATTAATGATTGATTTTCCAGAATACACCAAATTTTATCACGAGAAAGAATTCACATATCACAATATCAAGCAAGGCAATCGCAATCCGTTGCTGTACGGCTTTCCGGGCGCCGACGGCCTTAAAACAGGCCATACCGACGATGCCGGATATGGCTTGGTTGGAACCGCTCTCCGCGATAGCCGGAGATTGGTGCTTGTTGTAAACGGCCTTTCTTCTATGCAAGAACGCGCCGATGAATCAAGGCGATTGCTGGAATGGGGATTCCGTGAATTCCGCAATTATAAGATATTTTCCGCAAACAGCCAAATCGCTGAAATTCCGGTTTGGGCGGGGGTCGCGGACACAGTGCCTGTGACAAGCGACAAAGATATTTTGTTTACGCTTGCAAATACCGACCGAAAAAATATCCAAATCGCCATTCAATATAATGAGCCCGCGCGTGCGCCGATCGCGGCTGGCGACAAGCTTGCCAACTTAATCATACAGGTGCCGGGCGGCATTCGAGAAGATTATCCGCTTTATGCCGCGCGATCGGTTGAACGACTTGGGTTTTTTAGCCGGGCGTTTTTGGGCATCCATTATTTAATTTTCGGGCAATAGGCGCGATGACCAGGCCGGAAAACCAACCTGCGCGATTCATCACCTTCGAGGGCGGCGAGGGTGTCGGAAAATCGACGCAGTGCAAGCGGCTTTGCACGGCCTTGCAGGCCATTGGATTCGAGACCGCTTTGACGCGCGAACCTGGCGGTGTAAAAGCCGCCGAAGAAATCAGAAAAATGATTTTGGAAGGCGAAGGCGATAAGTGGTCGCCGATTGCCGAGATGTTGCTTTTTAACGCCGCGCGCAAACAACATGTCGATGAATTGATCGTTCCCGCGATGAAATCCGGCAAATGGGTCGTTTGCGACCGGTTTGCCGATTCTACTATGGCGTATCAAGGCTATGTAAAAGGCGTGGCACGCGAAACTGTCCTGGCGGTGCAAAAAATCACGCTTGGGGATTTCCGCCCCGATTTGACGATTATGATCGATCTGCCTACGGAAGTTTCATTGGAGCGCGTCAATAACCGCCGCGGCAAAAAAGATCGCATCGAATCGGATTACCATAAAACACACAGAATTCTTCGCGGCGCATTTTTGGATATCGCCGGCGCGGAAAGCGACCGTTGTATTGTCATCGATGGCACCGGAAATTTGGATATGGTTACAACAAGAATTTTTGCGGCTATCAACGCGCGGTTTCATTTGTCCCTATCCTATAATCGGGAAAGTTGAACACATGCAATCCGCACTCTCGTATTCGTCTTCTACCTCGCCATTAATCGGCCAAGATGCCGCTACAAGCCAATTTTGGCAGGCCTATGCCGGCGGTAAAATGGCGCAAAGCTGGATTTTTCTAGGGCCAAAAGGCGTTGGAAAATCGACTTTTGCTTTATTTGCTGCGCGGGAATTGCTGTCCGGCGGATTTAGCGCAGAAGCTATCTTGCCGCCTTCACCGGTGGTCAATTCATTGTTTGGTGAAATTGCGGACGCCCCATCCGCTGCAACCGCACCAAAATCCATTCATGACCCGGATCATCCGTTGTTTCGTAAAATCATCTCGCGCACTCATCCGGATGTTTTAATGATCGATATGACGCCAACAAGCGCGGATGCGCGCAAATCTGAATTGACAGTCGACGATTTGCGCGCGGTCGCGTCATTTCTGCGCGGCACGCCTATCGAAGGCGGCTGGCGCATCGTCATTATCGACGACGCCGAACGCATGAATAAAAATGCCGCAAACGCGTTGTTAAAAATTTTGGAAGAACCGCCGCCGCGTTCCTTGATCATATTGGTGGCGTCTACGATCGGTTTTTTTCCTCCGACAATACGCTCGCGATGCCGGGTATTGCGTTTTCATGCGTTACGCGACCAAGATGTATTGCGCCATGTCGAAAGAATAAATCCGTCTTTAAACGCTGAAGACAAGCAGGTTTTAGTCAATCTATCTGCGGGCAGCATTGGCCGGGCAGAGCGTCTGATTGCCGCCGACGGGCTGTCGGTTTATGCCGACATTAACCGTTTTTTCCTATCCATAGCCAACAATGCCCCACAATGGCATTTGTGGCATGATATAGCCGAGAAATTCGCCGCCCAAGGCGAATTGGCGCAAAGCATCCTTCATTCGATCATTCAACAGGCGATTCAAGCCGATGGCCGGTCGCAGGCGGCTCAACAGCCAATTTTCGGTATCAAATCTGGCAAGGAATGGCTGGATTTTCACGATGAAATGCAACAGCTTGTTGGCAAACAACAATTCCTGTATCTTGACGGCAAGCAAGTTTGGTTAAACTTGATGGCGAAAATCGCCGCCTAGCAGCGACACAGGTTGAAACAGATGACAAGCAAAAATTATTACATCACGACGCCGATTTATTATGTCAATGACGCGCCGCATATCGGCCATGCCTATACGACACTGGCCTGCGACGTGCTGGCGCGATTCAAACGATTGGACGGATATAACGTTCGATTTTTAACCGGCACGGATGAGCACGGGCAAAAAGTTGAAAAATCCGCGAAACTGGCGGGTCTTGAACCGCAAGCATTCACCGACAAGGTATCGCAAAATTTCCGTGATTTGCTTGAAACCGTGAATTTTAGCGAAGACGATTTCATCCGCACCACGGAACCGCGCCACATACGTGCCGCGCAAGCGTTGTGGAATGAATTGCTGTCCCGGGGCGACATATATCTTGGCAAATATGCCGGTTGGTACGCGGTGCGGGATGAGGCGTTTTATAACGAATCGGAACTGGTCAACGGAAAGGCGCCCACCGGCGCCGACGTCGAATGGGTCGAAGAACCAAGTTATTTTTTCAAACTTTCCGCCTGGCAAGAGCGCTTGCTGAAATTTTATGAAGAAAACCCTGATTTCATAGCGCCCGAAGCAAGACGCAATGAAGTAATAAGTTTTGTTAAAGGTGGGTTAACCGACTTGTCGGTCTCCCGCACATCCTTTACTTGGGGAGTGCCTATCCCGAACGAACCAAATCACATTATGTATGTTTGGCTGGATGCTTTGACCAATTATATCACCGCCATCGGATATCCGGATACAAGCGCGGCAGACTACAAAAAATTCTGGCCGGCGGATTTGCATATGGTGGGCAAAGACATTATCCGCTTTCATTGCGTTTATTGGCCGGCGTTTCTGCTGGCGGCCGGTATAGCGCCGCCAAAACGCGTATTCGCCCATGGTTGGTGGACCAATGAAGGGCAAAAAATATCGAAATCCCTGGGCAATGTGATCGACCCGGTTGCATTGGTTGGTAAATATGGGTTGGATGCGGTGCGTTATTTCCTGCTCCGCGAAGTGCCGTTTGGCCAAGACGGGGATTTTTCGCATGACGCAGTGGTGCGCCGCATGAACGCCGAATTGGCCAATGATTTTGGCAATTTGGTGCAACGCGTGATCGCTTTCATTCACAAAAATGCGGGCGGGCAGGTGCCTTCGCCAGCCGCGTTTCAAGCTGTCGATGTCGATTTGCGCGGCGCTTCCTATGGATTGATTGACAAAATGCGCGAGCTGCTGGATCAGCAGATGTTTCATAAATTTTTAGAGGCGGTCAATAGCGTTGTGGTCGAAGCCAATCAGTACATCGATCAACAAGCGCCATGGACTTTGAAAAAAACCGATACCGAACGTATGCATACGGTGTTGTACATTCTGTGCGAAGCCATACGAAACGCCGCTTTGGTGATGCAGCCCTTTATCCCAGAATCCGCTGCAAAGATTTTGGACATCTTGAATGTGCCTCAAAATCAACGCAGCCTTAACTTTGTTGGCGAGTCGGGGGCGCTTAAGCCAAGCTCACCATTGAATCCAGCCGTTCCGGTATTCCCAAAATTCATGGATGCGGCGGCGTGATGTTGATCGATTCGCATTGCCATTTGGATTATGCGCCCATCGCGGACGACTTACCCGGGCATTTATCGCGTGCGCGCGATGCGGGTGTCGGGTTGATGTTGACCATTAGCACAAAATTGTCCGAGTGGCACAAGGTAATGAGCGTCGCGGAAAACAACCCGAATGTCTATTGCACGATCGGCATTCACCCGCATCACGCGGCGTCTGAAGTCATGTGGCCGCTCGATAAAATTTATGAACAGTGCCGCAACGCCAAGGTTGCCGGCATAGGCGAGGCCGGATTGGATTATTATTACGATTATGCCCCGAAAAATGTGCAAGCGGATGTGTTTCGCGCGCATATTGCCATTGCGAGGCATACGCAATTGCCATTGGTCATTCATACGCGCGATGCGGATGACGATACACGGGCTATTTTGGAACAAGAGACTGCCAAGGGCAAATTTCCATTTTTGCTGCATTGTTTTACTGGCGGCGAACAACTGGCGCAAGCCGGCATAGCGCTAGGCGGATATGTATCGTTTTCCGGCATTCTAACCTATAAAAATGCCGAAAATTTGCGCAAAATTGCGTCTTCGCTGCCGTCGGATAGGATACTGGTCGAAACCGATGCTCCCTATCTCGCGCCAGATCCGCACCGCGGCAAGCCCAATGAACCTGCTTTTGTGCGCTATACTGCCAAAGAATTAGCCCGGCTGCGCGGTGTCTCATTCGATGAAATAGCGGCGATCACCACAGATAACTTTTATCGGCTGTTTTCCAAAACTATTCCGGCGAGATTATGAAAGTTACTATTTTAGGTTGCGGCGGGTCAGGCGGCGTGCCGTTGATTGGGAATAACTGGGGCCGGTGCGATCCTCATAACCCCAAAAATCGCCGCTTGCGTCCATCGATTTACATTGAAACGCGCGGGGTTTCCATTTTGGTGGACTCGTCGCCGGATTTACGTGAACAATTATTGGCTGCCAATGTGCAACGAATCGACGCGGTGCTGTATACACATGCCCATGCCGATCACATTCATGGCATCGACGACTTGCGCGGGATCAACCGTTTGATGCAGTCGGCAATGCCCATTTACGCGGATAAACCTACGTTGGATGAGATTGAAAAATCATTCGGCTACGTATTTAAACTTATTCCGGGCGGGCAAGGTTTTTTCCGTCCGCAATTGATCTCGAATCAAATAACGGCCTATCAAGAATTTAAAATCGGCGATGTTTCGATTCTGCCATTGGATCAAGATCACGGCTTTATGCGCAGCCTGGGTTTTCGCATCGCCGATTTTGCTTATTCTACCGATGTGGTCGAAATGCCCGAACAATCAATGCAGCACTTGATGGGATTGGATACATGGATCGTCGATTGCTTTATCGACGAGCCGCACAATACCCATGCCCATATTGAAAAGACGTTCGCCTGGATCGAACGGTTGAAACCAAAACGCGCCATTTTAACCCATATGAGCGCGCGGTTGGATTATGAAAAGCTGCGCGCACAATGTCCTGCGGGGGTTGAGCCCGGGTATGACGGATTGGTCATAGATACGCAATAAACCTATGCCAAACCGGATGCGGTTTTGCGTTCCGATTTGATTGCGCCATCGCCAATCAAATAATAATCCAAAGTTTTCTGGATCGCGGTTTTCATATCGGTACGCGGTTGCCATCCCAGATAGTTTTTGGCATTGGCAATCGACGGCACGCGCGCATTGGTGTCTTCGTAACCGGCGCCGTAATATTCCTGTCCTTGCACGATATTTAGTTTCACGCGGGATTTAACATCGCCAAATCCGGGGTAGGTTGCAATCATGTCCAATAATGTTTCCGCCAATTGCGCAATCGACCAATCATTACTTGGGTTGCCGATATTGAATATTCTTTGATCGGCACAGCCCAATTTGTTTTCGATTATTTGCGCCAAGCATTCAATGGCGTCATCAATATAGATGAACGAACGTTTTTGCCGCCCGCCATTGACCAGATCCAAATTTTGACCGCGCAGAATATTGCCGATGAACTGGGATATCACTCTGGCGCTGCCTTCTTTATTTGCCCATACATCGTCCAACTTCGGGCCGATCCAATTGAATGGCCGGAATAGAGAGTATTTCAACCCATTTTGTTGCCCATAGGCATAAATAACCCGATCCATCAATTGCTTGGAACAGGCGTAAATCCATCGTTGCTTGTTAACGGGGCCCAACACCAAATTGCTGGTTTCTTCGCTGAATTCCTTGTCGCTGCTCATGCCGTAAACTTCGGATGTGGACGGAAAAACCACGCGTTTGCCGTATCGCAAGCAGTGCCGAACTATTTGCAGATTGGATTCAAACGCCAATTCAAACACACCGATCGGATTTTTGATATAGGCTGCCGGTGTCGCAATCGCCACCAATGGAATAACCACATCGCATTTTTTGACGTGGTACTCTATCCATTCGCGGTTAATGGTGATATCGCCTTCTAAAAAATGGAAGCGCGGATGCCCAAGGCATTTTTCCAATTTGTTGTCTTGCACGTCCATGCCGTAAATCGACCAATCTTTATTAGCAAGAATAAATTCGGATAAATTGCTGCCGATAAAGCCGTTGACACCTAGGATCAGAATATTCATGTTTCAATTTCCTCGGTGACAGATTTAATGGTGAAGCGTGTTCGGCCGCGCACAGTTTGATAAATTCGACCGACATATTCGCCGACAAGGCCAAGACCAGTAATAATAATTCCCATCAGAAAAAACGCGATGGCGAAGAGGGTGAACAGCCCTTCGGCTTCGGGTCCAATAAATATGCGTCGCAGAGCCATATAAACGACCAGCATTAAACTGGCCGCAGACACCACCATGCCCAACATGGTAAATAATTGCAATGGCACGATCGAAATGCTGGTCATCATATCGAAATTATAACGGATCAATTTAAAAAAATTGTAATTGGATTGTCCGGCCTCGCGCGCCGCATGTTTAACCCCAACTTCGGTTGGATTTGCGGCATAGGTTTGCGCCAATAACGGAATGAATGTCGACGAGCCTTGATTTTCGGTGATGCGCTTGACAATGTCTTTATGATAGGCGCGCAGCATGCACCCCATATCCCTGACTTGGATGCCGCTGATAACATATCGCACGCGATTGGCGATGCGCGAAAGCGTGTTGCGAAACCATGAATCTTGGCGGTTGATCCGGTAGGAGTTAACCACATCATGACCCAATTTAATTTTTTCGATTAATTTCGGGATTTCTTCCGGCGGATTTTGCATATCGGCATCTAAATTAATGACATATTCTCCGCGCGCGTGTTCGAACGCCGCAATGATCGCCATGTGTTGACCGTAATTGCGGTTGAAATCAATCACGCGGATGTGTTTTGGACGCAGACGATGCAAGGACTGCAAAATTTCTCCGGATTTATCGCGGCTGCCGTCATTGGTGAAGATAATTTCATAGCTATACCCACAACCATCCATCACAGGTATTATGCGATTGAATAGGTTTTGCAGATTTTCTTGTTCATTATAAACCGGTATCACCACGCTTAAATAAGGGCTGGGCAGGGCGGATGTCGATATAGGTGTGATCGCAAGTGCCATTATATTGCCCCCGCTGAAATTGGGGTTTTTGCATGCAAACCCAAAACATCGATCATGTTTTCTATCACACGGTCTTGATCGGATTCGTTCATGGTTGGGAATAACGGCAAACTTACGACATGATCGCCGATATATTCCGCAGATGGAAAGTCGCCGCGCTTGTAACCAAATTGTTTTTGATAATAACTGTATAAATGAGTCGCTGGATAATGGATGCCAATGCCGATATCGCGCGATTTCATTTCGGTGACAAATTGGTCGCGATCGATACCGAATATTTTAGGGTCAATCAACACACAAAACAAATGCCAGGCATGACGATGGGCAAATATGGGATCGGATTGCATTTGTATCTGCGGGAAGGATTGAAAAATCTTGCGATAGCGAGTGGCCATCTGAAGGCGTTTAGAAATAAATCCGTCCAGTTTTGGCAGTTGGTGAATACCCAATGCGGCTTGAATATCCATCATGTTGTATTTATAGCCTGGCGCTATGACGTCGTAATGCAAGCTGCCTGACTTGGCAAAGCGATTGAACGCATCGCGGTCGATGCCATGAAAACGCATGGTCTTGATTGATTTTTCAATTTGTGGGTCGCGGGTTGTAACGGCGCCGCCTTCGCCGGTTGTAATATTTTTGTTGGGGTGAAAGCTGAAAACTTGGATATCACCAAATGTGCCGAGTTTTTTTCCTTTGTATTCCGTGCCGATGGCATGTGCGCAATCTTCAACCACGCGTAAACCATGTTTTTTTGCCAAGGCATAGATCGGATCCAAATCGACCGGCAATCCGGCAAAATGCACCGGAACTATCGCGCGGGTGCGTGGCGTGATCGCAGCAGGGATTTTTGTTGTGTCTATGTTGAATGTGCCGGGTTCGACATCAACCGGAACCGGCTTTGCCCCGGATTGCACAATCGTGTTAAATGTCGCAACAAAGGTAAGCGGGGTGGTGATGACTTCATCCCCCGGTTTCAAATCCAACGCCTGTAAGGCCAATTGCAAACCTGCCGTTGCGGATGTCAATGCCAATGCCGGCGTGTTGACGAAATATTCGGCAAGCATAGATTCAAATTGTTGCACCCGAGGACCCGTGGTCAACCATCCGGATTCTACGCAAGCAACCATTTCATCAATCGCCGCACGGTCAATGACCGGTTTCGCGAATGGCAGGTATTTCGGCGGATTTTGATTTTGCGCCATGGTTAACTCCTCGATATCAAATATACGCCTATGATAATTACAAAAATGCCGCTGATGCGCATGGCAGAAAGTGTTTCATCAAAAATGTAATAGGCGGCAATCGCATTGACGATATAACCGACGCTTAACATCGGATAGGCGAATGAAACATCCACCCGCGATAAAACCAATATCCAAACCACAACCGATATCGCGTAACACAGAAGACCCAATAGAATAAACGGGTTGGTGCCGATCTGCCAACCGATTGGCCAAATATTGGCAAGCGAAAAATCAAATACGCCAATCTGCCGGGTGCCTTGTTTCAACGCCAATTGCGCCGCAGCGTTCAATAACACGCCCAATAAAATCATCGGTATGTACTTGCTCATGCGCGTTTACCGTTTTTGGCGATGATAATTTGCATATTTTCCAATATCGGCGTTAATTTCATTTGTTGCTTTGGGGTTAAATTTGCAAAGGCGGTTTTCTGTATCGCGAGATATTGAATTTTATGCTGCCGCCAATCGCGCCAAAACCGTTCTTCGGTTATCATTGTGTTCGGTTGATCTTCGGCATTTATACCGTATTTTAACTCCCCTTGCCAGTTAACAATGGCAATTTTGCGGCCTATGTAATATGGCAAATCTTGCGGGTAAAAACCATAGCTCGCCACCCGGTCATCCGGCAGTAATTGCTGTTTTAGGGCAATCGCAAGCGGCTTTATCGTTTTCACGTCGAATTGCCCAGCAATTCTATCGCCCAGCAGGTTAAACCCAAGACTAAATACCACCATCAACGGGACAAAGGCAGGTTTCACATTTCTGTTTGCAAAAGTCATTATTGCGGCAATGGCGCATAAAATGCCAAGCCCTAATACAGAATACTGTGCGTCCGAATAAAGCGGTTGCAAATTTTTGGGCAACAATGATGGCTGCGTGTAAACCGTAACTGATACCTGCGAAAATCCCAGCATTAAAACCGGGTAAAGCCAATTGGGTTTTATCGGGGTATCGGGGTTTGCCAAAAACCGCGCGACCAAAATCGCCAAAGGCGGCAGCAAAGGGATAATATAAGGCACCAATTTCGAATTGGATAGGGATAGAAAAACCATCGGCACCAAAAACCACAAAATCAAAAATAAATCCGGGCTTGGGGATTGCAATTTTATGTTTTTTAATTGATGCCATATGGCTTGCGGAAGATATAAAAACCAAGGCATCAATCCAAAAAAAACAACCGGAATAAAAAACCACCAAGGTTTGAATCGATTGTGTTCTTGGGTTAGGTAGCGGGTAAAATGTTCATGCACGAAATAGAAATCGAGAAACCCCGGATAGCTTTTTTCCATATACCAATGCCATGGCACCGCAATGATCGATAAAAGCACAAGGGCGAGGGGGAGGTATCTATTAAATACCAAATGCCATTCTTTGCTGCACAGACACCATGCCAAAACCACAAGCCCTGGGATCACAATACCAATCAATCCCTTGCTTAATATGGCCAATGCAACGCAGGTGGCAATGGCCGCGTAACACATCAAAAATTTTGCGGCATGGTTTTTATATTCACGCAGCATCATAAACAGCAATAACGATAAACAAACAAACATGGAAAATACCATGTCGGTTAGCAACGCCCTGCTCATTCCGAAAAACAAGGCCGAACTGCCAAGAATCAATGCGGCATAAAGCCCCGTGCGACGATTGTAAATTCGGCTACAAACGCCAAATACCGCAAAGCAAATGATCAATGCAGATAAAGCCGGCACAAGCCGCAATTGCCATTCACCATTGCCGAATATGGTAATCGCCGATGCGGCCAGCCAATAATACATCGGCGGTTTTTCGATGTACAAAACGCCATTCAAGCGTGGCGTCAACCAATCACCAGATTGCGCCATTTCCGTTGGAATTTGCGCGTAGCGGCCTTCGCTGGGGGTTGCAAGCGGTCTTTGACCAAGCAGGGTTAAATAGGAGCATATTAATATAGTAAAAAGAAACAATACGACTGCTGCGCGTCTGTTTGGTCCGCCGCTCTTGAATTTTAATTTTTCTAGCATCACAGGTTATTGCATTTTACTATTTTACAAGTCTATAGCTTATTTAGATTCTTTAATAAAGGCGAAATTTTGAATTAATTGTCTGATGACAAATAATAATACTCCAATATCTTAGTATCGAGTCCTCACATTACTGTACATAGTTATTTTCCATAATATGCATACCTAAAACATATTCACTAATACTACAATCTCACACTCATACAAACTCACATTTTTACTATGGATTACTATGGATACTAATGAACTCGCGATCAAAAATTACTGCCAAATACCGAATCAGTTGATATAAGCACGTCTATGCAAACCCAAAATCTGGCAAGATTGCTATCCCTCATGCAGCGCTTGCGCGACCCGATAAACGGCTGTTCATGGGACGTGAAACAGACTTTCGAGTCCATTGCCCCTTATACACTTGAAGAAGCCTATGAAGTCCTGGACGCCATCGAAAAACGCGATATGGACAGTCTGCGCGATGAATTGGGCGATTTATTACTGCAGGTGGTCTTTCACAGCCAGATTGCCGCCGACCAAGGGTCGTTCGATTTCGATGCAGTCGCCAAGGCCATAGCCGACAAGATAGAAAGGCGGCATCCGCATGTATTTAGCAATCAAACCGCCAAAACCGGCAAGGAAGTCCAGCAATCCTGGAATCAGCGCAAATTAGAAGAAAATAGGGCAAAGAATAGGGGGCAGACGCCGGGTTTGACGTCGATTTTAGACGGCGTGCCCGCCAATCTCCCTGCCCTGATTTCTGCGGTAAAACATCAGGAAAAGGCCGCAACCGTAGGCTTTGAATGGCCGGATTACACCGGTGGGCTTTTGAAAATAGACGAAGAGTTGGCGGAATTGAAATCCGCTATCGCAAGCCGGGGTAAAAACATCGACGAAGAATTCGGAGATTTATTATTTTCTATATGTAACTTATCAAGATATTTTAAAGTATCACCGGAACTATCATTAATGCGTACTATTGCAAAATTTAAAAGTCGATTCAATTATATAGAATCTATTTTAAAACAAAAAAATGAAGACATTGCAAGTCAATCGCTGCAACAGCTTGAAGATCTATGGAGTATGGCAAAAAAAGCCGAGCAAAAAGCCCCCGGCACGCCAACCCCAAATTCCTAAATCAATTCAGCGTCTTTGACGTCTTTGTGCGGATAACGCCCCGGCGCAATTCTGGCGGGCAATGGCGATTGCTTTGAACATATTCCTCGATCGTTTGCAAGGATCCGGCGATACGTTCCAACTGGCTAAATTCATATGGGTTTTGCTCATAAAGCCTGGCCGCCACTTCGCTTAGCATATGCATAGCGCGCAACCAAGCGGTAGCCCTTCGATCGGGAAACACGGCGTCAATATCGCCTTCGCGCAATCTTTGAAAATTGGCCGAGATGACGCCCAACAAATTGTCCGGATCATGCGCGATTTGTTCCAACAATCTGCGCGACTGGCGATGGATTTCGACCGATTGCGGCTCGGCCAACGGAATGGCTTTGAATTCGCGGCCGGATTCTGATTGCTCCGACTGCAAAGAATCCATAATTTCCTGCAAATTGCTTAGTTTGTATGATCGCATGTTCCCTGCCGCTCCGGGCCATAATTCGGCCTCTCTATATCCAGAATCGCACGGAAATCATAATAATTCGTTAATAATGGTTAGCTTTAGAGACAGATTATAAATAATAAAGCCATTTATTTTCAATTGGTTAAATGGAATCATGCATTATTGAAAGGTCTTTAAATTTACTTTTAAACTTTTCCCATACGGCGGGTTCGATTGTAATTTCCAAAACAGAATGTTCCTCGTTGTCTATGCGGCCAATAATTTGCGCATGCCGATAAAGCCAGCCCACAGCATCACCAAAGGCGGATGGGATATGGACTGTTTTATGGATCAACCCCTGCTCCAGCCTGTTTTCGACAGCATGCAAAAATTGATCTATGCCCTGCCCGGTTATGGACGAGATTTTGACCGCAAAAGAATCACCCGAATCAACCGCGCCGGATTCGATTAGATCTACCTTGTTCCATACCTCGATCAGACGCGATCTCCAATCTTGCTCACTGATTCCGAGTTCATTCAAAACCGCTTCGACATCGGCCTTTTGCGCATCCGATTCCGGCGAAGATATATCACGCACATGCAAAAGCAAGTCGGCATCGACTACTTCTTCAAGCGTGGCGCGGAAAGCGGCCACAAGCTGGGTAGGAAGATCGGAAATAAATCCAACCGTATCCGACAATACCACTTTTCGTCCACGAGGCAGTTGTAACGGCCTGATGGTAGGATCCAAGGTAGCAAACAGCATGTCTTTGGATAAAACGTCGGATTGCGTCAGCCGGTTGAACAAGGTCGATTTCCCCGCATTTGTATAGCCGATCAAGGCGATGGTTGGGGTGCGGTTGCGTTCGCGCGATTTGCGGTGCAAGCGGCGGGTGCGCACGACGTTGGACAATTCAATTTTGATTTTCTCAATGCGCGCTTCCAACATGCGGCGGTCAAGCTCCAATTGCTTTTCGCCAGGACCGCCCAAAAACCCATGGCCGCCGCGCTGCCGTTCCAAATGCGTCCAGGATCGCACCAAGCGGCTGCGTTGAAAGCTTAACGCCGCCAACTCCACCTGCAGCCGGCCTTCATGCGTCCGGGCACGCGCGCCGAAAATTTCCAATATCATGCCGGTGCGGTCGATGACCTTGACCTTGCAGGCGGTTTCTAAATTGCGCTGCTGCCCTGGACTTAATGACGTATTGACGAACAAAAGCCCTATTTTATGCTGTGCCAACGCCTGTTTGATTTCATCGGCCTTGCCGCCGCCGATATAAGTCGCCGGAGAAATTTTTGGCAAATAAATTATTTCGGATGAAAAAATCTCTAAATCGATCGCAGCGGCCAAGCCGCATGCTTCCTGGAGCGCGGATTCTTCGCCGCGCATCGACATGCCGCGTTCCGATTTCAATACCGGATGAATCACGCAAACACGCTCTCGCGCCGATGTGTTCGAAGGCGATGAATAAGACATCAGATGATTGAAAAACTATGCCTTTGTCGGCGCAGATTCCGAACCGGCACCGGCGTCGATGGTTTCATTTTCCTTTGGATCGTACAATGAAACGGCGCCACCAGGCATAATCGTCGAAATCGCATGTTTATATACCAATTGCGACATCGCATCCCTGCGAAGCAAAATACAAAAATTATCAAACCAAGTGACAATTCCCTGCAATTTTACCCCATTGACCAAAAAAACGGTCACGGGAACTTTTTGTTTACGGATGTTATTTAAGAAAACGTCCTGCACATTTTGATTTTTTTCTTGGGCCATGAAATACTCTTGCGGATGGATAAAGACCTTAAAGCCGAGTATTGATAGAACAAAAACCCTGCCGTGTAAATTGCGAAAATTTACAGATCGTTGAAATTATATAACAATGTTTCGACTTTATACCGCCTGCGCCGAGGGAGCAATCAACGGCTCGCCGGCTTCATTAGCTGCGCCTGACGTGTTCACACCCAAGGATTTCAACTTGCGATGCAATGCGGAACGCTCCATGCCGATAAAAGAAGCTGTGCGCGAAATATTGCCGCCAAAACGCGTGACTTGCGCCAATAAATATTCGCGCTCAAACACTTCGCGGGCATCGCGCAATGGCAAGGTCATGATTTCCGCAGAACGGTCGTGACGCATGATATCGGGCGTCGCTTGGGAAATATCGGGTGGCAATAAATCAGCGCCGATCGGTTCAGAAGCATCGCCACCGGCCATGATCAAGACCCATTCGATTACATTGCGCAGTTGGCGGACATTGCCCGGCCAATCATAGGCTTGCAGCGCTGCCAAGGCATCATCCGACAAACGACGGGGCGCAAGGCCGGACGTTTCAGACGCACGTTCCATAAATGCCTTGGCCAAATCGGGAATATCTTCGCGTCGCTGCGACAATGACGGCACCTGAATCGGCACAACATTCAAACGATAATACAAATCCTGACGAAACCGCCCCTGCGCCATCAGATCCTGCAAATTGCGATTGGTGGATGCCACTACCCGTAAATCAACGCGGATTGGCGTATTGCCGCCAACACGTTGGAAAGTTTGATCCTGTAACGCGCGAACGATTTTGCCCTGCGTTTCAAGCGGCATATCGGCGACTTCGTCCAAATACAATGTGCCGTTATGAGCTTGCTCCAAAACGCCGACCTTGCGGCTGACTTGCCCGGTATCGCTGTCTTTACGCACTTCGGATCCGAACAATTCGACTTCCAGCCGGTCTGGGCGCATGGTCGCGCAATTCAATACCACAAACGGCCCGCTCGCCCGGCGCGATTTTTGATGCAGCATGCGCGCAACAACTTCCTTGCCAGAACCGGCGGGCCCTGTGATCAAAATACGGCTATTGGTTGGCGCGACGCGTTCGATGGTTTGGCGCACCAATTGGATCGTCGCCGATTTTCCGGTTAAATCGGATTCTTTGATATTGTACTGGCGCAATTCTTCATTTTCGCGCGACAATTGCGCGACTTCGATGGCGCGGCGGACAACCAAAAGCAGTCTTTCGGCCTTAAACGGTTTTTCTATAAAATCATACGCACCGATTTTAGTCGATCGAACCGCGGCTTCGATGGAACCGTGACCGCTGATCATAATCGCGGGCAATGAAGGGTGCTCGCGCTTGATTTGTTCCAACAATTGGATGCCGTCCAATTTGCTGCCCTGCAGCCAGATGTCCAAAATTACAAGACTTGGGCGTTTTTCCCGAATGGCCTTGATTGCATCCGCATCAGTGCCGACAGCACGTGTGATATATTTTTCATCTTCTAGAACGCCTTTAATGCTTTCGCGGATATCGGCTTCGTCATCAACGATTAAAATTTCATGCTGAATGCCGGAATTTTCATTCATAACCAAATTTTCATTGGTGGTGGAATTTTTGTTAACTATTGCGATCATGTGAAACACCCTGTGTCATTTAAGCTGCATTGGAGTGACTTTCGTGATTCAACTCTACACTCTGTTGTTCGAAAAACACAAGCGTAACTTTTGCACCACCACCCAAAGCATCCCCAAGATATAGTACGCCTTTGTGATCCTCCATGATCTTTTTTACAATGGCTAGTCCAAGGCCGGTGCCTTTAGCCCGCGTCGTGATGTAAGGTTCTGTAAGCCGCTCTCTTCCTTCTTTTGGGAATCCTTTGCCATTATCAGTCACGGTTACAAAAGTTTTATTTTCTTCGCGGTATGCACGCACGGAAATTTTTGCGGCGCGTTTTTCGCCGGTTAAATTATCCACAATTTCTTTTCCACCGATGGCTTCAAAAGAGTTTTTCAAAATATTCGTCAAAGCCTGCCGAAGCAAACTGGCGTCGCACGACAATGGAATTTCCGATACCCCGTCCAATTCCAATTCATAGGTGATTTCGGGATGCGCATGACGTTGCAATATCACCGAATCGCGGCAAATCGCTGCCAAATTTTCCGTTTTCATGGTCGGTGTCGGCATCCGCGCAAAAGATGAAAATTCATCCAACATCCGCCCCAAATCTTCGACATGGCGCACGATGGTATCGGTGCAAGACGTGAATGTGTCCTGATCTTCGGTGATTTGTTTTAAATATTTACGTTTTAACCGTTCGGCGGACAATTGGATTGGCGTCAATGGATTGCGGATTTCATGCGCCAGGCGGCGCGCGACATCGCCCCATGCTGCGGTACGTTGGGCTTGCATCAATTCGGTGATGTCATCGAAGGTCAATACAAACCCGCGGATGTCGCCGTCGGCCGTGTCCAAATTCACCCTGAGCAGCAAAGTGCGGGTCAAGCCATCTTCAAGCGTAAGCTGTATCTGCGTTTCGCTTGGCTTGTCCTTGCGCTGGCTTGCCATCGCGGCATCTAACACATCGTACACGGTTGGCAAAACGCCGGATAATGGCTCGCCAATTTTAGATTCCAAATCGACGCCCAGCAGCTCGCTAGCGCGTTTGTTGGGAAATTGAATCACCCCGTCGGCATTCAGGCCGATTACACCGGCGCTTACACCACCCAATACGATTTCTGTAAATCGGCGGCGCGCGTCGATTTGCCTATTGGCTTCAATCAATTCGCGGCGTTGTGTATCCAATTGATTGGTCATGCGGTTGAACGCGCGCGAGAGCGAGGCAAGCTCGTCGCTTCCCGGCGTAGGTTCAACCCGCACCGTTAAATCGCCGGCAGCGACGCGCTCGGATGCTTCGATCAGATCGCCTATCGGACGCACCATTTTGTTCGCGATATTCAACCCGACGCCGATTGCGCCAAACAACAACAATAGAGCGACAACAATGTATACGATTGCGAACAGTACTTGCACATCGGCGCGCTGTCCTGAGAGTTGTTCAAAGGATTCTACCGCTTCCCGGGTTTTTTCCATGTGGCTTAACACGGTTGGGTCGACCAGACGCCCGACATACAAATACGCGCCAGGGATATTGTCCAACTTCACAATTGCGCGAACCCGGTCTTCCGTATCGTTGGTAAAAATGACCACCTCGCCCTGTTCGGCTTTTTGGATCACCGATTCCGGCAGCGGTTCAAATTCCAAAGAAAAAGTCAACGACGACCGCGCGTAAACCCGCCCTAGCGGATCGAATACGATCGCTTCGGCCAAAGATCGAAGCGAAGCATGGGTTTCGATGAATTTATTGAAAAAGCTTGGATCGTTGTTGAGTTCGCTTGCCTCCCGGTTGATGTCGGTCGCCATGGTTTGAATGTCGGCGCGGATGACTTCTTGGTGTTCGCGCAAATAGGCTTCGGCGACGGAACGCGATTCGGACAGCGCGGTATTCACCCGCTCGCTAAACCATGCTTCGATGCCGAGATTGAAAAATACTGCGGAGAACACCGCCACAAAAATTGTCGGCACGACCGCAAGAATGCCTAGCAATACAACCAACCGGCGGTGCAAACGCAATCCAGCGCGATTTTTTCGCTGCGCCACCAGCAAGGAAAAAGAAGACCGGAAAACAAACAACGCAAGCAAGGCCAGCACCGCGGCGTTGACGGTCAGCAAAACGGTTACTTTTTGCGGATCGGGGCCATAGGGCGGGTTACTGGTAACAGTTATGTATGTCAACACGCCGCTGGCGATGGCCAAAAATGCCACAAACCAGCTTAAGATCGACAGCACGTTATTGCGGCGCGACCAAAGCATGACATTAAGCCCAAACGAACTTTTATATGACGCCATTTTTTTTCTTTCCTGTCGGAATGTTCAGATTTTTAATTTTTTTGTAAAGCGTATTGCGGTTGATGCCAAGCAATTTCGCCGCCCGTATCCGATTGCCGCGGCAATGTTCCAAGGCGCATTGGATCAATGGCCGCTCGATATGTTCGATGACTTGATCGTAGAGATTCAACGCTGCCGGCGTATTTTGATTGGCCGATTTAAGCACGTAATCCTTGATCATCTGCGCAACGTAATTTTCTTCGCTGTTTGACATGAACTCGACCATGCTATGCCGCTTGCAACAGGGGTTTAAAAAAATCGTCGATCGCTTGAAGCACTTTGTCGCTGTCGGCGATTTGGTTTATTTTTGCGCGGAAATCGCCGGATTGCGGCAACCCCTTGCTGTACCAGCCCAAATGCTTGCGGGCGATTTTAAGCCCTGTGTCGACTCCGTAATGTGAAAGCATATCCAAATAATGCGCCTTGATAATGGCGTATTGTTCATCCAGCGACGGGTCGGGAAGTTTTTCGCCGGTTTTTTGATAATGAATCACTTGTTTTAAAAACCACGGCCTGCCATAGGCGCCACGGCCAACCATCACGCCATCCGCGCCCGACAAATAAAGCGCGCGGTCAACATTTTCAAAATTGACAATATCGCCGTTGGCGATGACTGGCAATTTTGTCGATGATTTAACTTGGCGGATAAATTCCCAATTGGCAGAACCGCTGTAAAACTGGCACCGCGTGCGGCCATGCACCGTGATCATTTGTATGCCGGATTGTTCGGCGATTTGCGCGAATTTTGGCGCGTTTAAATTGTCGTCGTCCCAACCCATGCGCATTTTCATGGTCACCGGCAATTTGACCGATTTTACGGTTTGCTCCATGATTTTCCCAGCCAGAACTTCGTCGCGCATCAAGTGAGAACCGGCATAACCATTGACCACTTTTTTCGCCGGGCAGCCAAAATTAATATCGATAATCGCCGCACCCGAATCTTCGTTGATTTTGGCGGCTTCACCCATAACATGCGGTTCGCATCCAGCCAATTGCACCGACATCGGAAATTCTTCCGGCAGGTTTTTGGCCATCAGCTTAGTTTTACGGCATTCGCGAACGACCGCTTGACTGGCGATCATTTCGGATACCACCAGCCCCGCGCCTTGATTTTTAACCAATTTGCGGAATGGCAAATCGGTCACGCCTGACATCGGCGCCAGAATCACCGGATTATCCAGCCGCACCGAGCCAATCATAAACCCAGAAGGGGCAATGGTTTTTGGTTGTTGCGATAGTGTTGGCGTGATATCTAACATTTTTGCCTAATTTTTAGGCATATTAAAGAATATCTATTTGCATAGCAAGACCTTATGTTACATCTCTAAATTATTAGTTTGTTGAATTTATGCATAAAAAACCAACCATTATAGCCCTTGTCATGGCGGCAGGGTTAAGCAGCCGATTTGCGGATAAAATTCCCAAACCCTATGTCATGGCTCGGCACAAACCGGTATTAAAGTGGTCAATCGATAAATTGCATTCGATCCCGACAATATCAGGCATCACTGTAGTGATATCCGCAAGCGACTTGGAGTACTTTAAAAATTTAAAATTATCTCCCGATGTGAGTTATTGTTTTGGCGGCCAAAGCCGCCAGGAATCCGTGCGATTGGGTCTTGATGCGATTCTAAAATACAACCCCGATTTCGTGTTAATCCATGATGCGGCGCGGCCAAACGTAGAACCAGACGACATCGCGACATTGATCGATCATGCGGTTGCAAATCCCGAATGCGGGTTCGCCTTGGGTAAAAAAATGCGCGATTCGATGCACCGCGCAGATCAGAATGACAATGCCAAAACCTCTATCGACCGGGACAATCTTTGGGCGATAGAAACGCCGCAAATATTTTCCTATGATCGCATTGTTACGGCGCATCGGAAAATGGCCGGCAAAGTTTTCACCGATGATATTGGCGTTTATGTTGCAGCGGGGCACAATGCACAATTCATTGAAAGCAAAGGCGACAATTTTAAAATCACCCTGCCCCAATGCTTGAAAAGATTTGAAACTATGCAAAATCATGTTTCCCGCACCGGTTTCGGTTACGATATCCACAGGCTTGGCGACGGCGAATCCATTACGCTTGGCGGGATCGTCATCCCGCACAACCAGTCATTGATCGGGCATTCGGACGCCGATGTGGTGCTGCACGCCTTGACCGACGCCTTGCTGGGCACTTGCGGCGGCGGCGATATCGGTGTGCATTTCCCGCCCAGCGAGCAAAAATGGAAAGCGGCAAAATCGGATATTTTTGTGCGCCATGCCTGCGAGATGGTGTCAAGCCATGGCGGCAAGATCGGCAATGTCGACATTACGATTTTGGCCGAGGCGCCTAAAATTCTCCCGCATCGCATGGCTATGCAAAACCACATTGCCAGCCTGTTAAACATCAAACCAGAATCGGTTAACATTAAAGCCACGACCCACGAAGGCATTGGCGCCATTGGCCGTGGCGAAGGAATCGCCGCTCACGCCGTAGCAACTGTTTTTTACCCGCAGAAGGAAGCCTTATGATTCGGACGCAAAAACTCGCCACACAAATCGCCAGCTGCTTTGGGGTTGGGCACTTGCCTGTCGCGCCCGGGACATGGGCGTCGATGTATACCGCCGCAGTCGCGTTTCTGATTCAATTCTATCTGGGATTGACCGGATTGTTGGTTTTTTTTATCGCCGCTTGTTTATTGTCGATTTGGTCGGTTGAAATGATACTGCGATCCGATTCAAGCGACAAAGATCCATCCTGGGTGGTAATTGACGAAGTCGCCGGGCAAAGTTTCGTGTTTTTTTATATGTTCGATAATCAATGGTGGTTGGCTATTATTGGTTTTTTGGCATTTCGGTTGTTCGACATATTAAAGCCATGGCCGATTTCATGGATCGATCGCAAATTTCAAAATTCATTTGGCGTTTTGGCGGACGATCTGGCTGCTGGCGTGTTGGCCGGATTGGCGATCTTTTTATTTCAAATTGGCGGGTTTTAAATGATTGCTGCAAGCACTCTTGCACTGTCGCAACGGGTCGTAGAAAAACTTACCGCTTCCGGTAAATTATTGGGGCTTGCGGAATCATGCACCGGCGGATTGATCGGCGCATGCCTGACCGCCATCCCTGGCTCGTCCAGAATTTTGGCCCTGGGTCACATTGTGTATTCCAACGCATCGAAAACGCAGTTTTTATCCGTCCGACCAAACACCATCGCCGAATTTGGCGCGGTCTCCGAAGCTGTAGCCCAGGAAATGGTGCAAGGTCTTTTAACCTTGAACCCGACATTGGACATCGGATTGTCCGTAACCGGGATCGCGGGGCCAAGCGGCGGTTCGAAAGAAAAGCCCGTCGGCACGGTTTACATCGGCTATCAATGCCGCGGCATGGACGCAAAGATATTTGCATATCATTTTCTTGGCGATCGCGCCGCTATACGCGCCGCAAGCGTCGAGAGCGCATTGGAAATCCTGATCAATCAGCCGTAAAGCTTTTTTGCCCTAGCTTCGAATGCGGAAATCATTTTCTCGACAGCCTTGGTAAAAAGCGGATCCATGATTTTTTGCAATATTTTCGAGCGGAATTCAAAATCGACGTCAAAAAATACTTCGCAGCATCCGCCCTCTAGGGGTTTAAACACCCAAACACTGTGCAAATAGTGAAATGGGCCGTCTTTATACTCTGCTGTAATCGTTGCATGCGGTGTCTTTGTGACAAGGCTGGTAAAGCGTTCGCGAATGGCTTTCCATCCTATGATCAGATCGGCGATGCTGTGGCTTTCGGATTCTTCTTGGATCCTGCACCCCAGGCACCAAGGCAGAAATTCCGGATAGGAAGAAATATCCGCAACCAATTCGTATATCTGTTGTGCAGGATAAGGCAGCTCTCGGCGTTCGGAAAATTTGGGCATAATACCGAACAAGATTCCGATTCATCGACCAATTGTCAATTAAAATGAGAATTTAATCTGATGGCAGTTGGGATTCCGTTCCTGCGGCGCTTTTGCCAGACCCAGGTGAAGCCGGCGGCTGCGGTGGTGGCGGCGGCGGCGGCGCCGCGGCTGGCGGCGAAGCGGTTCCATCAGACACAGTCAGGTTTGAACCTGGCGGCGTAAAAGATCCCCCGATCGACGATGACGATCCGCTTGATGCAACCTGCGGCGGTTGTGGTTCTGGACCGGCGTGCAACAGCGCGATCGGAGTTTGCGGCGGCAATGGGTCGTTGCCGCCATACGCGCTGGCGACAGTGGTTATAGGCGATGATGGTACGTTGCTGGTGGTGGTCGAAGAACCTGCAGCCGCTGCCGACGCGGCCGCAGCAGCGATAACATTCTGATTTGCATTTACGCCAGGCAATCCCGAAGGGCTGCCCCCTTGGCCAAAGCCTGTATTAGTATTTCGATTCTGAGCAAATTTATTGCCGGACGATCCGCCAGAAGAATTCTGTGGCGGCACGTAAAACTTCACGCTCGCTTGCCGGAAATAGGGGTTTTGCGGCCTGCGTTGATTGTTATAGGCCATGGATGATTTAGACGGCGGCGCCGCAGACAAGGAAACCGCACGACCTTGCACGTCGCCATTGCCATAGGCTTGGTTGTTTTGTGCTGGATATTGCTGCCTGCCATTGGACAAGTTTGGAGAGACAGATGTTACGGCGTTGTTGCCCATCAGCCGACGCAGTGGGTTATCGGCTGGGTTGGCCTTTAGGTTTGAATTGTAACGATTGCGAGCGGAATTATCGATATTCGACACAAATCCTTGCGAGTCCTCCGCATATGCGGAGAAAGGCAACATCAGTAAAACAAATGCCCAAACACACAAGAACCGCATAAATCTCACCTGTAAGAGAATTTATAATTGTAATTTTATTACGCAGTATAACCATTATACAGAATTATATGCAAAAAGTCAATTTTCCCTTTCCAGCACACAAAATACACCTCTTATAAATTTAACATTGAATTGTGCAAGTTTTCTTACAGTTTTTATGATTATTTAATCTCTGAGCTACATAATAAAAATATCTATTCATTTTAATAGGTTAGCAAATACTCCGGTAGGCAAATGCAAAGTTTGTTGCCCTCACTTGACCATTTACTGCCTCATTTTACTGGCGACGGGCATGTATTACAAAACTTGATTTTTGAATATTCCGGGCTTGGCGTTCTGATCACGGACGAAAATCATGTCGTTTTGAATTGCAACGGCATATTCGCCGAATGGACTGGCAGACCGTATTCGGAAATTCTTGGCCAAGATGTTTTTTCCGTCTTCGACGATCGCGACCGCATATTCTTTTTAGAGCAAATGCGAAAGCTCCTCGATCGAGGCAAATCGAACATACAGATCGAGAAGATCATTCATAACGGTGGCGCTGCAAAAAAGCAAAAATGGGTGCAATTGACGTGCGCGCTGCTTGATGAATCGAGAATAATTTACTTGGTCAGGGATATAGACGACGAAAAACTTCGGATTGTTGAAAACCTGCAGCAGGAAAATAACTTTAAATATTCTTTAGAACTGCTTGCCGACGCTTATTTGGCATTTGACGGCAACAACCGGCTTAAAACCGCCAGCGATAAAATATACGATATCTTCCCTGAAATACGGCTTGCGCTGCGGCCGGACGCGGATAGCAAAGAAATAATCAGCAAGATTATTTATTCCGGTAATGTGGTGGATGCGATCGACAACGAAGCCAACATGCTGTCAGATTGGACAGTCGAATCCGCAAGCCAGCAACGGCAATTTTTTTTCAAGCATCGCAACAAACGCTATTATTTGCTTAAAATATGCCGCTTGACCGACGGCACAATTTGCACCTTCACCGATGTGACCGGCAGCCGCGAGAAAGACACCTTGGTTGCAACGCTAACATCGGAAAATACGCAATTGTCCGAAGCGATTCAATCGACCGACGTCGGTATTATAATTTGCGATGCGATTCTTCCGGATTTTCCCATTACATTTGTCAACGAAGCGTTTTGCAAGATTTCCGGTTATTCACCGGACAAAGCCGTCGCGCACAACATCAGAATTCTATTCGGCGATGAAAGCGATGGCAAAGCCGTCATGAACATCGAGCAATGCTTTGCCAACGGCGAGTCGTTGGATACGGAAATTAAATGCTACCGTCTAAATAAAAGCGCGTTTTGGGGGCATTTGCGGATTAATCCGATTCAATCGCCCAACCAAACCGTAACGCATTTCGTATTAATCCTGACCGACATTACCCAACGTAAAATCCAAGAACAAGAAATTATCGACGCCAGAAACGCCGCATTTGAATCAAACAAAGCCAAATCAGAGTTTCTGGCCGTCATGAGCCACGAGATCAAAACACCCATTAACGGCGTCATGGGCATGCTGCAACTGCTACTTGACACCGGCATGAACAAAGAACAAACAAATTTCCTGCAAACGGCTTCGGATTCGGCGCAGCAGCTTTTGGAGTTGGTGCAAGACATCCTGGATTACACAAATTTAGAGACCAAGAAAATCAAAACCAATTCTAAAATGCTATGCCTGAACGATACCTTGCGCCGCGGCTTGACCAAATTGCAGCCGGAAGTGGCAAGAAAAGGCTTGTCGTTGGAATTCCTGGCCGATCCCAAAATCCCAGACGCGCTATTCGGCGACCCTGACAGGATAATTCAGGTCATGAACAACATCGTCGGCAACGCGATAAAATTCACTGATAAAGGCGTGATCGAAATACAGTCCAAGTTGTTGCATAAAGGCGAGAAATCAAGTTCCGTCGAGATATCCATAGCCGACACCGGCATTGGCATTCCGCCGAATAAGATCGCGCATATATTCGATCCCTTTCACCAAATCGATTTGTCGCACAAACGCAAATACAGCGGCACGGGGTTGGGTCTTGCGATCTGCAAGAAATTGTCAGAACTGATGGGCGGGCGCATAACGGCGCAAAGTATGCCGGGCAAAGGCAGTTTATTTAAGTGGGCATTAACGTTATCGCATCAAGCCATGGCTACCGATAAATTCGCAACAGGTGACAGCGATCCCAATCAGCAAAATTCAAAAAAGATTAAAATCTTGATTGTCGATGACAGCCAATCCAACCGCATGGTCGTAGCCAGCATGATCAAAAACTATGGGTTCGAGATTACCCAAGCCGTGGACGGTCAAGACGCGTATGAATTGTCATGCAAGCAAAAATTCGACGTCATAGTGATGGATATTGCCATGCCGCGCATGGATGGAATTACTGCCAGCAAGAAAATCAAATCCATCGATAGTTATTATAAGCGTGTGCCGATCATCGCCTTGACCGCGCACACCTTAAGCGAAGAGCGGAAACAATGCCTGGAATCCGGAATGGATGAATATCTGTCGAAGCCAACCGACAAGGCGCAGTTGCTGAAAACGATTTTTCATCTGGTCAAGCCGGATCAACATAATATTTTACCAATCGATGGAGGCTCGCATGCTGGATGAATCGGTGCTGAATCAGCTTGAACAAGATGTCGGAAGCGACGTCATCAAAATGCTGCTTTTGACCTTCATCAACGAAACCGCAGAAAGATTGGAAATCATCAAAGCCTTGTCGATGAAAAACCAATGGGAGGCGTTGGGCAAGGAAGGGCATACCTTGAAATCTACCGCCGGCAGTTTTGGGCTTTTACCCTTGCATCATATGGCGAAAAAATTGGATGAGTCCTGCCGCGAGAAGAATTTCGAAACTGCCGCGCAGTTATCGAAAGAAATACCGAAATTCGGCGCGGAATCGCTTGCGACGTTGCGCGACTGGATGGACGCCCATCAATAAATTGACCTAAAAATGAATCACTTTACCAAACGCATCTAATGTCGATTCGTGCATCATTTCCGACAAAGTCGGATGTGGGAATATCGTATGCATCAATTCGGCCTCGGTGAGTTCGGCGGTTTTGGCGATGCCGAAACCTTGAATCATTTCGGTGACTTCCGCGCCGATCATGTGCGCACCCAATAATTCGCCCGATTTGGCATCAAAAATAGTTTTAACCAAGCCTTCTGGCTCGCCAAGCGCAATCGCCTTGCCGTTGCCCATAAACGGAAAACGCCCGATACGAATCTCGCGGCCAGATTCCCTGGCCTTTTTCTCCGACCAGCCAATGCTGGCGATTTGCGGCATGGAATAAGTACAGCCCGGAATTAGATCGCGGTTAAGCGGATGCACATCGTTGACGCCGGCGATTTTCTCAACGCAAATCACACCTTCGTGGCTAGCTTTGTGCGCAAGCCATGGCGCGCCGACCACATCGCCAATGGCATAGACCCCTGCCTCGCCGGTTTGCAGCCATTGATCGACCACAATATGATTCTTTTCGACTTTGATTTTGGTGTTTTCGATACCCAGACTTTCGACATTGCCGACGATGCCGACGGCGGAAATTATGCGATCAATTTTCAATTCTTCTGTCTTGCCGCCGACATTGATCGTAGCGGTTGCGTCGTTTGCGGCCTTTTTCACCGATTTTACGGTTGCGCCCGTCATAATTTTAATGCCCTGCTTTTCAAATTGCTTGCGCGCGAAAGTCGAAATTTCTTCGTCCTCGACCGGCAGAATCCGGTCGAGCATTTCAACCACCGTCACGTCACATCCCAGATTGCGGTAGAAACTGGCAAATTCGATGCCGATTGCGCCCGACCCCACCACCAGCAAGGATTTGGGCATGGACTGCGGCACCATCGCCTCTTTATAGCTCCAAATAATTTTCCCATCGGGTTCAATCCCCGGAATCACCCGCGCCCTTGCGCCGGTTGCGATGATAATGTGTTTGCCGGCAAGCGCCGCGACCGTTTTATTGTCCTTCGTCACGCTTATTTTGCCCTTGCCAGTTAATTTGCCTAATCCGTCAAAAACCGTGACTTTATTTTTCTTTAGCAAATGGCCGATGCCGCCAGAGAGTTTTTTTGCGACGTCGCGAGAGCGTTGCACCATGCGCGGCAGATCGACGGAAACCTTCCCCTCGATCTTAATGCCGAAATTGGCCGCTTGATGCATCAAATGATTCACCTCGGCACTGCGAAGCAGCGCCTTGGTTGGAATGCAGCCCCAGTTGAGACAAATGCCGCCCAGATGCGTCGATTCGACCAGCGCGACTTTCATTTTCAATTGGCTGGCGCGGATTGCGGCGACATATCCGCCCGGCCCGCCGCCGATGACTATTAAATCGAAATTAGTTTCCATTATTGTACATCCTCTATAAATTGTCATTCTGAGCGCAGCGAAGAATCTATTCGGTATTTGAGGTCAAACACTAAATCTGCTAGTGGATAGATCCTTCGCTTTGCTCAGGATGACAGAAAGTCCTACATCTTCCCTTCCAACATCACATAATCGCCATCACGCCATTCATAAAGCTTAAAGAACGGCGTTTTAAGATCGCCTTTATCATCAAAATCGATCTTGCCCAGAATGGTTTTGTATCCGCCTGCCCGCAGCGCGGAAATAATTTTCTGACGGTCTACATCACCGGCGCGATAAATGGATTCCAAGGCAATTTGCGCGCCGGAATAACCATACAAGGTAAACAGCTCAGGGTTAACATTACGCGCTTGCAGTGATTTGATCGTTTGAGCCGCCTCAGGCTCCATTCGCGGATCAAGCGGGCCAGACATGACAAAGCCATTGGCGGCTTTATCCGCAACCGACCAAAATTCCTTTAACAACGCTGCATCGCCGCCGATAAAATTCATAGAGATTTTCATGTCCGCCGATTGGCGCACAATCAACGCCGCCTCGACAGGAAAAGTCGCGAGCAGCGCGACATCGATTGATTGAGACTTAAACTTTGTGATCAGGGAAGTGAAATCTTTCTCACCTTGGGAAATCGAATCAAAAAGAACTTCTTTTATCCCGGCTTTATTCAACCTGTCTTTGACGCCCTCCGCCAAACCTTTGCCCCAAGTCGATTTGTCGTGAATCACCGCTATCTTTTTACCGGCGAAACGTTTTCCAATATACGCGGACAAAATGTCCGCCTGCGCATCGTCTCGGCCATATGGGCGAACCAGATTTCTAAGTCCGCGTTCGGTGATTTGCGGATTGCTGGCGATCGGGGAAACATGCGGCATATTTTCATCCGCGGTCACGTCCGACGCGGCCATAAAAGCCCCGGAACAGGCCGGGCCGATAATCAAAGCGACGTTTGCCGCAATTAAGCGATTGACCGCGCTGACCGCTTGTTTGGGATCGCATGCGTCGTCTTCGATTTTCAATGTGACTTTCTCGCCTCTGATGCCGCCCTTGGCATTGACGTCGTCCACGGCGGCTTTAATTCCTGCGATGGCTTGCTCGCCAAGGCTTGCCGCAGAACCGGTTACCGGCATCGACACACCAATTAATATATCGGCGCGGGCGGCGGTAGCTAAAAACAACACCGCAATAATTGTAAACAGTGATTTTTTCATAACTTAATCCCTTCAATCTTAGAGTGACGGTGAACGGTTACAGTGATTAGTAATAAAGCACTGTTCACTGTTCACTGTCACTGATCACTGACACCGTTTAAACCATCATCAAAAACGGCTCTTCGATAAAGCCCTTGAACGCTGAGAGCCATTCCGCGCCAATGGCGCCGTCAATGGCGCGGTGATCCACCGATAATGTACAGCTCATCACCGTCGCAATTTTGATTTGACCGTCCACGGCAATGGCGCGCTGTTCGCCCTGGCCGATTGCCAAAATAGCGCCTTGCGGCGGATTGATGATGGCTGCGAAATCCTTGATGCCAAACATGCCCAGATTCGAGATGCTAAAACTGCCGCCGGTATATTCCTCCGGCATTAATTTCCCGGCCTTGGCGCGTTCGGCCAATGATTTCATTTCAACAGAGATGTCCTTAAACCCCTTGCGATCGGCAGATCGTATAATCGGCGTAATCAACCCGCCAGGAATCGCAACCGCAACCGAGATATCGGCCTGATGGTATTTCAACAGCCCCTCGTCGCTCCACGATACATTGGCGTTTGGAACTTTCATTAATGCGCTGGCGCAGGCCTTGATGATCAGATCGTTGACCGACAATTTCACGCCGTCGGATTCCAATTTTTTATTGAGACGCACACGCATATCCAACAACGCATCCAGCTGGCAATCGACCGTCAAATAAAAATGCGGCACGGTTTGCTTGGATTCGGTCAGGCGCTTGGCGATCACCTTGCGCATCATCGTGTGCGGTTCGAGCGTATAGCCGGCCTGCGGCAGGTTTTGCGTCGCGGTCACCAGCGACTTGTTTTGCGCGATCGGCTTGCCCCTGTTGCTTTGCGAGGCGGATTCGACATCGGCACGGATGATGCGCCCGCGCGGACCGCTGCCGGAAATTTGCGTCAAATCCACGCCAATTTGTGCCGCGATACGCTTGGCGAGCGGGGATGCGATGATGCGTTCTGAAGTTTGCATTGATTGAATCCTTTTATATTCAAATCATCCCTCGATACGCCACTTCGTGGCTACTCGGGATGAGTAGCTTAACAAGTTTAAATAGCTCATCCCGAGTAGGCGCGATAGCGCCGTATCGAGGGATCGTTATTTTTTAAAATTCTTTTTAGACAATTTCTTTAAGTTATCAAAATCACCTTCTATCAAAGATTGCTTTTTTGCATGACTCCAGTTCTTTATTCTTCTTTCGTTTTCAATCATACTGATCGGGTTGTCAAATTCTTCATGATAAACCAACATAACCGGCAATCTTTTTGCCGTCCAGGATTCATAAATGCCTGCGTTGTGTTCGTTTACCCTCCTCTCCAGACTGCCTCGAGCTGAACCAGTATAAAATTTACCATCCGAGCATTTCAAAATATAAACGTAAAACATGACATCTATATCTATCCCTCGATACGCCACTTCGTGACTACTCGGGATAAGTTATTTATTTAAAACTTCCTTTACCACACCCACCACCTGCTCCACCTGCGGCAGGCTCATGGCTTCGAGATTCGCGGCATAGGGCAGCGGTATATCAAGGCCGTGCACGCGCGCAAACGGCGCGTCCAATTCATCGAAAGCTTGCTCCATAATCACCGCAGCGATTTCGGAGCCGATTCCGGCATAGGGCCAGCCTTCTTCGAGAGAGACGATGTGATGGGTTTTACGCACCGATTCGACGATTGTATTGGTATCGAGCGGGCGCAACGTGCGCAGATTGATCACCTCGCAAGAAATGCCTTCTTCGGCCAATTTCTCGGCAGCTTTCAACGCGACGCCGACCATTTTCGAAAACGCGGTGATGGTGACGTGTTCGCCCTCGCGCTCGATCTTTGCAACGCCGATCGGCACCAAGAATTCTGCATCGGTCGGGCAAGGGAACGATTGGCCGTACATCAATTCGTTTTCCAAAATCACCACCGGATTATTGTCGCGGATGGCGGATTTCATCAACCCCTTGGCGTCTTCGGCGGAATATGGCGCCACCACTTTTAATCCTGGGCAATGCGCATACCAAGATGCAAAACATTGCGAATGCTGCGCGCCCACGCGCGACGCCGCGCCATTGGGGCCGCGAAATACAATCGGGCAACCCAATTGGCCGCCGGACATATATAGTGTCTTTGCGGCGGAATTGATGATTTGGTCGATGGCTTGCATCGAAAAATTCATGGTCATGAATTCGACAATCGGGCGCAGACCCAAAAACGCCGAGCCGACCGCAAGCCCCGCGAATCCATGTTCGGTAATCGGCGTATCGATCACGCGTTTTGAACCGAATTCATCCAGCAGCCCTTGGGAGACCTTGTAAGCGCCGTTATATTCGGCCACTTCCTCGCCCATCAAAAATACCGATTTATCGCGGCGCATTTCCTCGGCCATTGCTTCGCGCAATGCCTCGCGGACGGTTTTAATTTCTGTTTGGCCGGTGTAGGCAGAAGTTCCTAGTTCCGAGTTCCGAGTTCCTAGTTTGGAAGATTCCGACTTGGGTAAAACAGGCTTTACAAGAATCTCGGATTTCGGCGATGGTGGAGATTGACCGACAGCATGGCCATTTTCCGATTTCTTGGAACTAGGATCTAGGGACTTGGAACTAATCGCCGCAGGCGATTCGCCCTCCTCCAACAACACCGCAATCGGCGTATTGACCGCAACACTGGGCGTTCCGGCGGTAATCAGGATTTTTCCGATCACGCCTTCATCCACGGCTTCGACCTCCATCGTGGCCTTGTCGGTTTCTATCTCGGCGATCACCTCGCCGGCCTTGACCTTGTCGCCCTCGCGCTTGTGCCACTTGGCGAGGTTACCCTCGGTCATGGTCGGCGATAATGCGGGCATTAAAATTTCTATGGGCATTTTTTATTTTTTCCTCGTTAAACAGTTAGGTTAATTGTCTGGCATAATAAGCGCTGAGTAGTTCGATTCTATTTAAATTCCGAGCAATGCACTCAATGTCCAATAGTCCAGCCGTCTTTTCCATCCCACCGACTACGGAAAAACTAATCTGGCCCGGCTTTACTTCTGTGATATGCACGGTCAATTTTACCGCGCCTACTTTATCGGACTTTATTCCAATAACCGAGGCATGTTGATCTTTGACCGGCACAAAATTCTCCTCTGGAAATCTTGGCAAACTTCCATAGCCTTTTTCATGCATGCCCATCGCCACATCCCAGGAACTTTGGCCATCAGGCACTACACCTGGTATTATATCTAAATAAAACGAAAAAGGAGCATCATTTGGACATTTCATCCTTTCCAGCGGAAATGGTTTCAAAGGTTTCATATTCCTGTTTTCTTCCACAATATTAAAACTTGAGTAGGCATTTTTGTTTCCTAAATTACTGTGTTTGTTTTTCTGTGTCATTCCGGCGCAAGCCGGAATCCACACGATGGATGCTTATGAATCCCGGGTCAAGCCCGGGATGACAATGTTTATTTTAAACTGCTCACTGCCACCGTTCACCGTCACTTTTCTCTCATATAAAGGCCAACATAGGTAACAATGGTATCCCGATCAATTGGAAAACCCTGTTTACATTCGGGTTTGATACCGTCGATCAGTGCATCGATACTGGCCACATTAAGATCGGCCAAAGTGGCGACATTTCCAAGTTTTTCAATTTTACCTGGTGAGATATGCGCACGCATAATGCGCGTTTGCGCAATTCCTGCGGCATCCAGAAACGTAACTGCCGAAGGATAAACCCAGCTCACAACACCGCGGAATAGAACGTGATCCATGTCACGGGGTACATCCGGCAGTATGGCAAGCAACCTATGGTGCGGAATCAATTTGCCGTTGCCAAAGGTTTCTTGGTAGCAAATGCTCTTCGTCGGCTCGTTATCTTTAAATTCAAAGCTTACCGAATCCGCGCTAACATGCTGAACCATCGCGCGCAAGCATCTTAAATGATGCATACCACCTTGCGTAGAAATGCTGCAATAGTTTATCATTTCATAAGGTATCGGCGGCGTACCAAATTCTTGCCAAGTAGAGGGGACATTTAGAACAGTGCCTTTTAAATCCAACCGTTCAAACACCGCCAATTCTGGAACATCAAGGTTGAACGGGGTATAAAACTCCGCCTGAATTGCCCCGCCATTGATCGGTTCAGGTTTAAAAAATCCCGGACGTCTTTTGCCGGTTGTGCCCCTCACGAATGCTAGTGCCATTTTTCTTCTCCTGCTTTGTCATTCCCGCTTTCGTGGGAATGACAAATTGTAATACCGCTCATTGTCACCGTTCACCGTCACCATCTCTTAAGCCACCAACACATCGGTCCACAGCTCGCTTGCGTCCGGTTCGGGCGAAGTTTGCGCGAAATCGACCGCGTCGGCGACAATCGTTTTGATTTCCTGCTCGATCTTTTTAAAATCGTCCTCGCGGCCGATTTTTTGCTTGGCCATAAAGGCGCGCAGCAACTCGATCGGATCGCTTTGCGTGCGGATTTTTTCGACTTCTTCTTTGCTGCGGTATTTGCCGGGATCGCTCATCGAATGGCCACGATAACGATAGGTTTGCATTTCCATCAAATACGGGCCATTGCCGGATCGAACATATTCAACGGCTTTTAATCCCGCTTCGCGCACCTTGATTACGTCCATGCCGTCGACTTCGACACCGGGGATGCCATAACCATGCCCGCGCTGTGAAAGCCCCGGCCCGGCCGCCGCGCGATTCACCGATGTGCCCATGCCATAGCGATTGTTTTCAATAATATAAATCACCGGCAATTTCCAAAGTGCGGCCATATTAAAGGCCTCGTAAACCTGGCCTTGGTTGGCAGCGCCATCGCCCATATAGCAAATATTGATGCCGCCATCTTGGTTGTATTTATGCGCAAACGCCAAACCGGTGCCCAGCGGCACTTGCGCGCCAACGATACCGTGGCCGCCGTAAAATCCCTTTTCCTTGGAAAACATGTGCATCGAGCCGCCCTTGCCCTTGGAATAGCCGCCGATGCGGCCGGTCAATTCCGCCATCACGCCGCGCGATTCCATGCCGCAAGCCAGCATATGGCCATGATCGCGGTAGGCGGTAATCACCGTGTCCTGCGATTTCTGGCAGGATTGCATGCCGACCACGACCGCTTCTTGACCGATATACAAATGGCAAAATCCGCCGATCAAGCCCATGCCATACAGTTGTCCCGATCGTTCCTCGAACCTGCGGATCAACAGCATGTCGCGGTAAAATTGCATCAACATTTTGTCGTCGTACAATTTCGGCGAGCCGGATTTAGCGGATTGTTTAGGAGCGGGTTTTTTGTTTTTGTTTTTGGACATGAGAGACCTGGGTTATAATTTTTCTTGAGGAACGATTTGTAGTTTTATTGTCATTCCGAGGAAGGCGCGTCCGCGCCGATAGAGGAATCTCCAAATATATAAACCTTGGAAAGCAAGATTTTAATGTTTGGCGATCCCTCACCCCTTGCGGGGATTCGGGATGACAATAAAAATCAATCAAATAACTGTAAAGATTTACCCCCAAAACCGCTTTGGGGCAAGGAAAAGAAGGCGAATGATTGTGGATGTCTTCGCAGTTGCGAGATTAGGCGGTTCTGGCGGCTTTAGCGGCTTTTGCAGCCCGCAAAAGGCTGGTATCCGGAATCAAATTGGTTATTGGTGATCGCAAATGCGCCGCAAGCGGAATTTCGAATTGTCTTCTCATCGCATTGATGGGATCTGAGAGATCCAAGATCTTATTTAAGAAATCGCCGATTGTTTTGCGCACGCCGTAATCAGGTTCGGTATGCAAAGTTTTAAGGACTTCTTGCCCCTGTTTGCGCATGGTTGTCAAATTGTTATGGGTCATATTTAGCCCAAAAAAACTGGCAAGGGTAAAGGTAACCTCGCCGGTTTTTTGCCAATGCAAGTCTGATAACCTAGCAATTGGCAGATCTTCAATCGCTTCAACCATCGCTTCCAATCTTCGAAACGCGCCGGGCGGTTTTGGCCAATCGGGCAAGGCGTCTTTGACCAATTCAAGCAATTTTGCGACTTCCTTTACCTTGTCATCATTGAACGCCGGATTAATATCTTTAATATTTTCCGCGGTCGCGGCAAGCGATGCGTGGATCAATTCCAAAACTTCAAAACCGCTATCGATAATCCCAAGCATGCGCATGGATGGCGATTGTTTATAATTATTTCTGCAAGCCAGAATATGCGCCGCAATAATGTTCGCCAAATCCAGGCGTCCGCCCGGGTTCATCACTTGATCGACATTGGGGTCATTGCCGCCAAAATTTTGTATGGCCGCAGTAAAAGCCGCGACTTGTTGATTGCGAATATCGGCAACATCCTTGCGAGATGCGCAACCCATGTAAAACAAATAGGCTTCGCCCAACATATGCTGTGGATTAAATTTCATATTCATTGTAATAGTTTAGCACATTCAAAGCCTAAAAAGAAACGATTTTTCTTGATTTTTCTGAGTAATTAAATTACAGATTTATAAGAAAATGAAATATTAAATCAATTGCAAATCAGTATTGAAATTACAATTCTTACGCAAGAGCCGACTAACGCTATAAAATTTGTCATGCCTTCAGTGGCAAGGCCATATTGGTACACCGCCCAGGAACGGCGCCGCCATCGTTGCTGACTTACGAACAATTTACAGCGCTTAGAAATTTCGCTAGGGCTGATTTATAGTGTCTATGTCATCCTGAGCGAAAGCCGGGAGCCATAAGCAACCATCGCATGGATCCCGTGTCGCGCTGCGCTTGCACGGGATGACGAAATCACTATCACGCCACCAATTTTTCAATCTCGCCCATAAATGCGCGCACTCCGTTTATCTTGGCATTTGAATCGCCAAAGGCGCGCATTAAAACCAGTTTTTGATCCGGGCGGATTTTGATCGTGCCCGATTGCGATTGGATATATTTGATCAATGCCTCCGGATTGGCGAATTTATTTTTATAAAACGCGACCACCGCGCCCTTGGGACCGGCGTCGATTTTTTCGATGCCGACGCGGTGGCAAATCGATTTAACCCCAACCACGGTCAATAGGTTTTCGACTTCTTCTGGCAACGCGCCGAACCGATCGACCATTTCGGCGGCCAGGGATTGGATCGACGCTTCGTCGCGCAACGCACTGATGCGGCGATAAAAACTCATCCGGGTGGGAAGATCGGCAATATAGGATTCCGGTATCAATACCGGAATGCCCAAATTGATTTGCGGCGAAAACGGCACGGCCAATACGGGATTCGAATTGGCCGACGATTTGCCGCTGCGCGCATCGGCGACCGCTTCTTGCAGCAAGTGTTGATACAATTCGATGCCGACTTCGCGCACATGGCCGGATTGCTCCTCGCCAAGCAGATTGCCGGCGCCGCGAATATCCATATCGTGGCTGGCGATGGTAAAACCCGCTCCCAGATGGTCGAGCGTCTGCATGACTTGCAGGCGCTTTTGTGCGACTTCGGTCGGCACGGCGCGCTCGGGGATGGTCAAATACGCATAGGCGCGGGTTTTGCCGCGCCCGACCCGGCCGCGCAATTGATACAACTGCGCAAGCCCGAACATATCGGCGCGGTGAATGACAATGGTGTTCGCAGACGGGATATCCAAACCCGATTCTATAATATTGGTTGACACCAACACATCGAATTTTTGTTCCACGAAATCTTGCATCACGTCTTCTAACGCGCTTGGCGGCATTTGCCCATTGGCCACGCCCAAACGAATATCGGGGATCAATTCGCGCATATTGGCCGCGACTTCGTCCAAATCGTCGATTCGCGGACAAACATAAAAACACTGCCCGCCGCGGTGACGTTCGCGCAAAACCGCTTCGCGCACGATCATCGCGTCATACGGCATCACATGGGTTTGCACCGCGTGCCGGTCGACCGGCGGGGTTGCAATGATGCTTAAATCGCGCACGCCGGTCAACGCCATTTGCAAGGTGCGCGGGATCGGCGTTGCGGTCAACGTCAAGATGTGCACGTTGTCTTGCAAATCCTTCAACCGCTCTTTTTGCGCGACTCCAAAATGTTGTTCTTCATCGACGATCAACAGCCTCAAATTGTCGAATTTGACCGATTTAGCAAGCAACGCGTGCGTGCCGATAATAATATTGATTTTTCCATCGCTTAAATCTTGGCGAATCAGGGCGGCATCCGCATGCGTCACCATGCGCGATAATTGCGCAATTTTAATCCCAAAACCGTCAAAACGGCGACTGAAATTATGAAAATGCTGCCGCGCCAGCAACGTCGTCGGCACGACCACAGCCACCTGCGCGCCATGGCTTGCGGCGACAAAGGCGGCGCGAAGGGCGACTTCCGTTTTGCCGAACCCCACATCGCCACACACCAATCGATCCATCGGTTTTCCAGACGATAAATCGCGCATCGTGTCGGCGATCGCGCGCAGTTGATCGTCGGTTTCGGCATAGGCAAACCGGCTGCAAAATTGTTCATAGTTAGCAGGCGGAGAAAGCACCTCGCCCATACGCAATTGGCGCGCTGCGGCGATACGAATCAGTTGTTCGGCCATTTCCGCAATGCGTTGCTTGACGCGCGCCTTGCGCGACTGCCACGCGGCGCCGCCCAGTTTATCGAGCGTCACCAACGCATCCTGCGATCCAAAACGCGACAACAATTCAATGTTTTCGACAGGCACGAATAATTTATCGCCGCCGGCGTATTCCAATTGCAAGCAATCGTGATCCGCGCCGCCTGCCTGTATGGTCACAAGCCCGGCAAAACGCCCCACCCCGTGATCGATATGAACCACGTAATCGTTTGCGCCAAGCGCGGATGCTTCGGACAGCACGTCTTCGGCCTTGCGTTCGCGTTTGGATGTGCGCGAAAGCCGGTCGCCCAACAAATCTTGCTCCGAGATTATTATCGTGTCTTGTCGGGCGAATCCATGTTCAATCGGCAACACAAACAATTCCACACGGTTACGTTTGGTTTTACCGAAATTCGCCCATGCAGGCACGATTGCGGCTTCGATCTCGAAATCGGACAAAAGTTTCTGGATACGATCCATCGACCCTGCGGAATAACAGGCGATTCCGATTACTTTTTCTCTGCGAAACGCGGATGCTAGAAAAACTTTAAATTCTTCGAACAGTTTTTGCGTCTGACCCAATTGCACATAAGATTTTGTTTGGATCAATTTGGCAATCGGCTCTGCGCCAAAATCAACCGCCGCTATTTGATCCTGCGCCGCATGCGAGTATTCAATTTTGATGCCATGATTCGCGTTCCATAGCCCGCTCCACACTTGATGATTAAGGTACAACGACTCCGGCGGAATCGGGCGATACACCGGCTGGTCTTTTGCCAATTTGCCGTCCAAAAACTGCCGGCGGGCAATATAATATTCCTTGATTTCTTCATCCCGCGACTGGATCGCGAGCGGCAATCCGTATCCGGCCACCAGCACGGCATCGGCGACATAATCCATAATTGTCGCCGTTCGCGCGTAGAAAAACGGCAGCCAATGCTCCATCCCGGCGTAACGCCGCCCCGCGGAGATAGATTCATAGATCGGGTCATGCATCGCAGAGGCGCCGAATGTTTCGCGGTAAAACGCGCGAAAATTCGCAATCGACGCGTCATGCAGCAAAACTTCCTGAGCCGGGTACAGCAGCAGATGATTGATTGGCGCTCCGGACAATTTTCTTTGGCTAACCGCATCGAAAAAACGCATCGCTTCGATGGTGTCGCCGAATAAATCGATGCGAAGCGGCGATTCATAATGCGGCGGGAATAAATCGATTAAATTGCCGCGTATGGCGTATTCGCCGACCTCGCGCACGGTGCCGACCCTGGAATAGCCGTTTTCCGACAAAAAGCCGGTTAGGCGTCCGATATCTATCTGTTTTCCAGCATCCAAGGCGATTTGCCGCGACCGCAAATCATCCGGATGGATCAATTTTTGCGCCATCGCGGCGAATGTGGTTAACACAAACAGCGGATTTTCGGCGGACAAACACTGCGCCAACCCTCGCATGCGCGCCGCCATGACATCCGCGCTTGGCGAGGTGCGATCATATGGCAAGCAATCCCATGCCGGAAAAACCACCAATGGAATGTCCGGCGCGAAAAAGCGCAACGCAGATTCGGTCTGCGAAAGAATGAAATCATCCGCAACCACGTAAAGGACAGAACGATGCGCCGTTTTAAAATATTCCGACAAAGCCAACGCGTCCGAGCCTTGCGGGCAACCGGTCAGATAGAATTTAACATGCTCGGAAAAGTTGAAATGCGGGAACATCAATGCTCGTTCGCGGCTCGAATCAATTCAATCAGCGCCTGATATTGCAGCGGATAGCCGCCCGCGCCCATCACCAGCCAAGCATAAATATCCGGATCCTGTTCGTTCAGAAACCGGTCATACAGCCGCAATCCGTCTTCAGCCATCGACGGCAAATGGCGGTCGGCAAAACGCGTCAGCATCAAGTCGTTTTCCTTGGTGCCGCGATGCGTGCTTTGGAAATACAGGCGTTTGCGCAATATGTTCGAATCGGTCATTGGTTTTGCTGTTTTGCTTTGACGCTATGATGTATATTATAAAACCAGCCATTGTTAAACCGTTATATCGCATGCCGTCTGTAAAACCTTCCCTTCTATTGCCGATTTTCAAGCCGCTAACCGCTTTGCAAGGCGTTGGGCCCAAATACGGAAAACTTTTGGCCAATGCAACCGGCGATTACTTGTGCGATCTTTTCTGGCATTTGCCGGTCGATGTGCTTGACCGCACGGCACAGCCGAAGATCAAAGACCTTAAAAAATTTCACGGGCAAACAATAACGATTTCTGTTTTCATCAGCGCGCATCAAAAACCGCCGCGTAAAGCCATGCCCTACAAAGTCATAGCGCGGGACGAGACCGGATTCATGGAATTGGTTTTCTTCGGCGGTAAAGAGCAATTTTGGTTGAAATCCCTGCCGGTCGCGGCAGAAAAAATCATCAGCGGCAAAGTCGATTTTTTCCGCGATGTGCCGCAAATTTCACATCCAGACTATATCGGCAACCCGCAAGACCTGGATCATATCAAAGGCATGGAGCCTCTCTATGGTTTGACGTACGGCGTGACCAATAAATTCATGCGAAAGGCTGTCGCCAGCGCTTTACGACAAGCGCCGGATTTGCCGGAATGGTGCGACACCGAATTCATCGCGGCGCGCCAATGGCCGAAATGGCGGGATGCGTTGCAACAGGCGCATCACCCATTGTCACAAACGGACTTATCGCCGAAAACGCCATCGCGCATGCGTTTGGCATATGATGAAATCCTTTCGCACCAATTGGCGTTAACACTGATCCGCAATATCGAACGGCAAAAAAAGATTAACCGTGATCGGCAACCGAATTTTCATCTGCGCCGTAAATTATTGGACGCGTTGCCGTTCCGTCTGACCGAGGCGCAAAAATCGGCGATGGGCGATATCGACGCGGACATGGCGCGCGCCGTGCCAATGTTGCGATTATTACAAGGCGACGTGGGGTCGGGAAAAACCATTGTCGCTTTGCTTGCCATGCTCAATGCGGCGGAATGCGGCAAACAAGCCGCGATCATGGCGCCAACGGAAATTCTAGCGCGGCAGCATCAGCAAACCATAACGCCGCTTGCTGAAACAATCGGTTTGCGTGTTGCGACATTGACGGCGCGGGATAAAGGCAAAAGCAAAGCCGAATTATTACGAAAGATTGCCGCGCATGATGTCGATATTGTGATTGGCACGCATGCGCTGTTAGAAGATAAAATCCAATTTAAGAATTTGGGATTGGTGGTTATTGACGAGCAGCATCGCTTTGGCGTCGAACAACGGCTTCGATTGTTGCAAAAAGGCGATGCCGTCGACATGCTGGTTATGACCGCGACCCCTATCCCACGCAGCCTGTTTCTTGCGATTTACGGCGATTTGGACACATCCAGACTGATGCAAAAGCCGCCAGGGCGCAAGCCGATCGCAACGCGCACCGTATCCGTGGAACGCATCGACGACGTCGTTGCCGGAATAGGCCGCGCCATAGAAGAAAGGCGCCAAATCTATTGGGTTTGCCCATTGGTTGCAGAGTCCGAAGTTTTGGATCTAGCCGCCGCCGAAGATCGTTATCAGCAGTTGCATAAAATTTTTAAAGACAAGGTCGGGTTGGTACATGGGCGAATGAAGGCCTTGGATAAAGACAAAATCATGCAATCATTTCTGAAAAATGAAATACAAATTTTGGTAGCCACGACGGTCATCGAAGTCGGAGTCAACGTGCCGAATGCCAGCATCATGGTGATCGATCACGCCGAACGGTTCGGGTTGTCGCAGTTGCATCAATTGCGCGGCCGCATCGGCCGCGGCAGCGTAGAGTCTAGCTGTATCTTGCTTTATCAATCGACATCAAGCGCGGCGGCGAAAGCAAGGCTAAACATCATGCGCGAAACCGATGACGGATTTGTGATCGCCGAGGAAGATTTGAAGTTGCGAGGCGCCGGCGAGATTCTTGGCACCAGGCAAAGCGGCTTGCCGGATTTTAAGTTGGCGGATTTCTCGGCGCATCAAGATTTATTTAAAACCGCGCAAAAAGACGTAAGTTTAATTCTACAAAACGACCCAAATTTGCAGTCCTCGCGCGGCAAGAATTTGCGGCTGTTGCTGCATTTATTCGACCGCAACCAAGCCGTAGATTACCTGCATTCTGGCTAAACGGTCAAGAACGCGGCAACACAACGCCGGTCGATAGGATTAATTTCCATCCGTCTTCGACCGAAATGGGCAGATTTTTTATTTTCGCACGCGGGTAATACAATAAAAATCCCGATGTCGGGTTGGGGGTCAAGGGTATGAATACGCTTGTCATCTCCGTGCCTGTCGCCCGATTGACCGCTGCAAACGATTTTCCGGTGACAAACCCGATCGCCCAGGCGTCATCGGTGGGATATGGAACCATTACCACCTCGCGAAAGGCGGTTTGTTTATCCTTGTCGCCGACCAACATTTCTACCATCTGTTTCAGCAAGCCATAAATCCCGCGCATCACCGGCATGCGCGCAAAAATGGAATCCCAAAATTTGACAAAAAACCTGCCCAGAACATTGGTGGTGACCAATCCGATGGCGGTCAAGCCGGCCAACAATACCAACAATCCAAATCCCGGAAATCCAATCGGCAAATACAAATCCAAATTCATCGGGCGCGGGATCAGCGGCGTGATATGCTCGTCAACGAACGTCACCACGGAATAGGCGATGTAAAGCGTGATGCCAACGGGTGCAGTGACCAAAATACCGGCAAAGAAATAAGTTTTTACTTTTTGCAAAAATTTCGAAAGCAAAGTTTTTTGCTTTACCGGCGGCAAGGATTCAATCGGTGTGGTCTGCATTATCATACCTATCGTTCCGTCAATGCGTTCTGCCGCGCCTTAAAAAACGGCTTTAGCAAGTAATCCAACACCGTTTTACGGCCAGTCAACACATCGACTTGAGCGGTCATGCCGGGAATGATCGGCAATTTTTTGGCGTTGCCCTTGAACGTATCGTCGTAAGCGCGCAAGCGCACGCGGTAATACGGCTCGCCGCGTTCGTCGGTGATGGTGTCGGCGGAAATATCCTCGACTTTTGCCTTCAGTCCGCCATAGATCGCAAAATCATAAGCGGTGATTTTAATCATGGCTTCTTGCTGCGGGCGAATAAAGGCGATATCGGCCGGGCGGATCCGGGCTTCGACCAGAAGGCTTTCTTCGATCGGAACGACCTCGACCAAATCTTCGCCAGGTTTTACAACGCCGCCGATGGTGTTGATTTTAATCTGCTTGATCGTGCCGCGCAGAGGGGATTTTACTTCGGTCCGCGCAACCCGGTCGCGCGATGCGGTAATAGCCTGTGTCAGTGTCGATAGCTCGGCGCGTTTTTGGTTCAATTCATTGGAAATTTCGGAACGGAAAGTCAGTTTCTTATCTTCCATGCGGCGCCTTGCCTCGTCCAACGCGGATCGCGCGCGCGGCTGCGCCGATTGCGATTGCCGGATGCGGGTTTCAAGCTCTGAAATCTCCCGCTCGATATTCAACAATTCCATGCGCGAGGTAACGCCCTGCTGCACGCCTTTGTCGGCGATGTCGCGTTGTTGGGTCGCAACCGCAAGCGATCTTTTGGTACTCTCGGCGCTTGAGAAAAGCTCGGACAATTCTTGTTGTTTCTGTTCCACCTGCGATTGCAATATTTCAACCTGACTGCGCAACTGCGTTTGCCGCGACTGATAAAGCGCCATTTCGCTTTTTACCGCGTCGGCGGCTTCATCGATCACTTCTTTGGGGAATGCCAGCGGCTTGCCCTCGAACTCGGCAGTCAGCCGCGAAATGGCCGCAACCAGCGACAAATATTTGGCGCGCGCGGATTTGTAATCGGCCTGGGCATTGGTATTGTTGATGATCACAAGCGTTTCGTCGCGTTCAACCGTTTGGCCTTCGCGCACGGCGATTTTTTCGATAATACCGCCTTCCAGATTCGAGATGACCTGCACCTGGCTTGAGGTGATGATTTTCCCCTGCCCGCGTGTTACCTCGTCAACACTCGCAAACGCCGCCCAAATTAAAAACACCAAGAAGAAAAACGCGATGCCGAACAGCAAAATATGCGACGCCAGCCGCGCGCCGCGATGCGCGGCCGCGAATTTTTCCGGCATGAAATCGGTCTCTTCCTTGTGGATGCGCAGATATTCTTTGATGGCGTCTTTGTACATGCGGGCTCCTAGAACACTGATCCTAATTGGCGCGGACTTCGCCGTCTTTTAACGAGTTAAGCACTTGATCGCGCGGGCCGTCGGCGACGACCTTACCGTCGCTGAAGACGATTAAACGGTCGACAATGCTCAGCAACGATGCGCGATGTGTGACCACAATCACGGTTTTGTCCTTCATCACCTGGCCGATGCGCGCCTTGAAACGGTTTTCCGAACCGGGATCCATAGAACTGGTCGGTTCATCCAAAATCAAAATCGGCGGATCCAGCAACAGCGCGCGCGCCAAGGCGATCGATTGGCGTTGTCCGCCGGACAACCCCTCGCCGCGTTCGCCAATATTCAAATCGTAACCCAACGGGTGGTGGCGCAGAAAATCGGTCACACCGGCCAAAGTACCGGCGGTCAGCATAGCGCGATCATCAACCCCCATGCGCCCCATCAAGATGTTTTCTTTCACGCTGCCGTAAAACAAAAACACGTCTTGTGGGCAAATGCCGATATTGCGGCGCAAATCGGCCGGATCGATTTGCCGCACATCCGTACCATCCATAGTGATAGAGCCTTCGTTTGGATCATAAAGCCCCATGATCAGCTTCTCAAGCGTGGTTTTTCCCGAACCGATCGGCCCGATAATGCCGATTTTTTCGCCCGGCTCGATCCGGAATGAACAATTGTTCAATGCCTTGTTTTTCTGCCCGGGATAGGCGAACACGACATTGCGGAATTCGATTTGGCCGCGCAGATATTGCCGGCTTAAAAATGTTTTTCCAGCAGGGCGTTCGACCGGCAGATTCATGAAATCGTCCAGCGTTTCAAGCGCCGACTGGCTTTGATGAAAACGCGTCAAAAGCCCGGCGATTTGCCCAAGCGGCGCGGTGGCGCGGCCAGCCAAAATGACTGCAGCGATCAATGCGCCGGTTGTGATCAAACCGTCCGCGACCATATAGGCGCCCATGATCACGATCAATACCGTGACCATGTAGTTTGAAAATATCGTAAAGCTTAACACCGCCGAGGATAAGGAATGGGCGTGCATGCTTGATGCCGAGGTTTTGCCCACAAAACTTTCCCATAGACGCTGCATATACCCTTCGGCGCCCATTTTTTTGATGGTCTCAAGCCCGGTGATCGATTCTACCAACAACGCGCTTTTTTGCGAATTTTCGCGAAACGTCTCTTTGACGATGCGATTCAATGGGCGTTGCATGTAAAGCGCGACACCGATGATTACCGGAACAGCCAATAACGGCACCAATGCCAGCCAACCGCCGACCAATGCAATGACCAAAATGTATAAAACCAAAAACGGCAAATCGACCAGCGTCGCCATCGTCGCCGAAGTATAAAATTCCCGCAAATGTTCGAATTCGCGCAAATGCCCCGCCAACGCACCCGCAGATGGCGGACGCGATTCCATGCGCATGTTCATCAATTGCTCGAACAAATAACTGGAAATCAATGTATCGGCGCCGCGCCCGGTCAAATCCAAAAAATAGGCGCGCAGCGTGCGGATAATAAAATCGAACACAAACACAATGATCGCGCCCGTGGCCAACACCCACAATGTTTCCATGGCGTGATTCGGGATGACACGGTCATAGACGTTCATGACGAATAATGGGCTTGCCAGCGCAAATAAATTGATCATCAGCGAGGCGAAAATCACCTCGACATACATGCTTTTGAAACGGCGCAAGGTGCCCCAAAACCAACTGGCCGATTCGGGTTCGGCCAATCCCTTGGCGCGCGGATCGTACCGGAATTCGGGTTTGGCAAAAATGGCATAGCCGGAAAACACCGATTCCAATTGCGCGAACGGAATTTCTTGCACCCCGCCGGTTTCGGGCAGAATAATCTCGCACTGGCCGTCCTTAACACCGACATAGACGCACGCCTTGCGATCGCGCAGCAATAAAACGCATGGCAGGAGCATCGGATCGATTTTATCCAAATTGCGCACCATCAGCCTTGCCGCAAGCCCGGCGCGAGTGGCAGAGCGGATAAACAACGCCGGCGTCATGCCGTTATCGGGGATTGGCAATCCGGCCGCCAGCGCCTCGCGCGATTGTGGCCGATCCAATAATTTGCAAACGATGTGCAAGCAATTCAACAGCACGTCTTCGGCGGTGTGAATCGACGGTGTGACCCGCCACAAGCCGCGCGTTGCGTCCCCGGCGTCTTTGCCGCTGTCTTTGTTCGGTTCTTTGGATGGATCGGAATTCGGGTTTGAATCGGATGGGTTCACGGAAATCTCCCTATCTTATTGAATATAGTGCAATTTACCGCAAATCGAAATGGACAGGGCTTTAATGCAGCAATTTGAAATCAAATTTCCATAAATTTACCACAGTTTTTATACTCGTTTTAATAAACAATGCACCCACGAAGCAGATGCGGATCAATGGATCCCGACTTGCGTCGGGATGACGGTACTAAGAATCGTCATTCCGGCGTAAGCCGGAATCCATTCGTTAATGAGGTATATCCATATTAATTGAGTCCAGCGGGGTGACATATGGCGGCATCAAATATAATCACAATAAAAAAAATGCACTGCCATAAAGACAGTGCAAGGTAGGTTCGGTAGAGAACTCGAAAACTTTAAATACCTATGCAACGGTAATGTCGTTGGTATTGACGCCGCCGCCCGCCAGGGTTACGCCGTTTAAACGCACCAGATCGACAAAATTGCTGCCGTTTAAAAGTCCATCGATATCGATTTGCAGTTTGGTAAAGCCCGCGCCATCGACGAATTTCGCGAAATTATTGATGTTGCTGACCCCGATGATGAATCCGCTCAGAATGTTTTCCAACCGGATGGTGTCTTGACCCGTTTGAAAATCGGTGATGGTTTCGGTTGCCGCACCTTCGGCAACGCTGTGATAAACAAAGGTATCGTTGCCGCTGCCGCCGGTCATTGTGTCGATGCCCAAACCACCGTCCAAAATGTCATTGCCCTCGCGGCCAATTAGAATATCGTTGCCATTGCCGCCGAAAATTGTGTCGTCGCCCAAATCGCCATCGATCAAATCATTGCCATTGCCACCGATTAGGGTGTCGTTTCCGGCACTGCTCCAAATAAAGTCGTTGCCGTCGCCAGCATCGATTGTGATATCGCCGTAGGTAAAACGCGAGGACAACAAATTCACCACATCGTCGCCCGCGCCCGTGATGATGTTTTCAATATTGGATATCAATGGCAAGTTTTGCAACGCCGGGGCAATTTGGTTGCCGAAGAAATCGATGCTGACCGATTGGGAATCCAGAATAAATACGTCGCGCCCGGATGTACCAATCAAGGTATCGTCACCATTCCCACCATTATATTGATCTTGGAAAATTGAATAGCTTGGATTGCCTAAACCATTGCCGATTTGCACCGATGTTTCGCCAAACCGTCCGGTTGACGCAAAACCTTGCCATATCGCATCTTGGGTTGCTTGGAAAAAGTCATCGCCGTCGCCGCCGAACAGCAAATCGATACCGGTACCGCCGGATAAAAAGTCGTTGCCGTCGCCGCCATGCAGCATATCATTGCCAGCACCGCCGTATAATTCGTCATCGCCAGCACCACCCGACAATAAATCGTTGCCAGCATTGCCGTTCAATATGTCGTTACCTTCATTGCCCCATACGGCGTCATTGCCATCGCCAGCATTGACCAATACATCGCCACTTAAAAATGTAGCGTTGCGCAAATCCAAGATATCGTTGCCAGCACCCAATTCGAATATTTCAATACCTGAAACCAGGGATGCTATTGGAACGCCGGGGTTGCTTGGATCAAAAATAGTATCGTTGATCAACACATCATTGCCAGCGGTCAGGGTCAGCGTATCATTGCCCGCACCACCATCGAATAAATCGGTGCTGAGGTTATAAATCGGGCTTGTGGAACTGGCCACATCGATGGCGTCTAAATTGTCGATGCCGTCAACCGCGCTTGATACAATCCAATTGCCGGTTACAGGCACGAAGAATCCGGTATTATCGATAATTTGGTCTGCGGTGTAGAACAATTGATCGTCGCCGGCTTCGGCATAGAGCAAATCCACGCCCAAACCGCCGTTTAAATTGTCGTTGCCTTCGCCGCCAACCAGCACGTCATCGCCATCATTGCCGGACAACGTATCGTTGCCGTCATTGCCTTCGATGTAATCGTCGCCGGCACCACCCGTGACGATATCATTGCCGGCATCGCCGTATAAAAAGTCATTGCCATCCTCGCCGTTGATGGTGTCGTTGCCGTCGCCGCCTTCCATTAAATCGCTGCCATCGCCACCCAACAAAACATCGTTGCCGGCATCGCCTTGAATATCATCATCGCCATTGCCGCCGTTGATGGTGTCATCGCCTAATCCACCGATCAAAGTATCGTTACCCTCGCCGCCAAAAATCTGGTCGTTGCCAGCACCGCCATCGACGCGGTCATTGCCGGCATCGCCAAATAATATGTCATCGTCATCGCCATTGCCCCCGGAAATAATATCATTGCCCGCATCACCGTGGATCGTGTCGATGCCGTCACCACCATTGAGGGTATCGTCGCCATCGCCACCGTTCAAAATATCGTTTCCGTCACCACCAGAAATGGAATCATTGCCAGCATCACCGTTGATGGTGTCGTTGCCGGCATCGCCGAATAAAAAGTCGTTGCCGCTACCGCCTGAAATAACGTCGTTGCCTTCATTGCCATGAATGGTGTCGTCACCGGCATCGCCAAATAATATGTCATCGCCGTTGCCGCCGGTAATAATATCATTGCCCGCATCACCGTGGATCGTGTCGATGCCGTCACCACCATTGAGGGTATCGTCGTCATTGCCGCCATTTAAAATATCGTTACCCGCGTCACCGTTAATGGTGTCATTGCCATCACCACCGTCGAAAATATCGTTACCCTCGCGGCCAATCAAAATATCATTGCCACTGCCGCCGAAAATTGCGTCATCACCGGCATCGCCATCAATCAAATCATTGCCATTGCCACCGATGAGGGTATCGTTTCCAGCATTGCTCCAAATAAAATCATTGCCGTCGCCGCCGTCGATGGTGACATCGCCATAAGTAAACCGAGAAGATAACAAATTCACCACATCGTCACCGGCGCCCGTGACAATGTTTTCAATGTTGGATATAAGCGGCAAGTTTTGCAAAGCCGGGGTAATTTGGTTGCCGAAGAAATCGACGCTAACGGATTGCGAATCAAGGATGAACACGTCGCCGCCGGCCGTTCCGATTAAAGTATCGTTGCCATCACCGCCATTATATTGGTCTTGATAAACTTCATAAATGGGCGCGCTGGCGCCGCCGAAGCCATTGCCAATCTGCACCGATGTTTCCCCGAACCGGCCGGTAGAGGCAAAGCCCTGCCAGATTGCGTCTTGCGTCGCCTGGAAGAAATCGTCGCCAGCGCCGCCGAACAGTAAATCGATACCGGTACCGCCGGATAAAAAGTCGTTACCGTCGCCGCCGTTTAAAATGTCGTCGCCCGCGCCGCCGTCGATAATATCATCGCCGGCATCGCCGAAAATTTTATCGTTGCCCTCTCCACCGTCTAGTATGTCGTTGCCCGCGCCGCCGAAGATTTGGTCGTCGCCCGCGCCGCCGCTAATCGTGTCCGCGCCATCATCGCCATATAAAATGTCATCGCCATTGTCGCCATTAATAAGGTCATCGCCATTCCCCCCATAAATTGTGTCGTTGCCATCGCCACCGGATAAAACATCGTTGCCGCCATTGCCGATTAAAATATCGTTGCCATTGCCGCCGGAAATCAAATCGTCCAACCCGCCGCCGGTAACGGAATCATTGCCGTCGCCAGCGTCGAAATTGCGCAGCGGGTCAAATCCTGCCGCGCGCGCGGCATCGAAATTGTTGGCCAATGTCACCGTATCATCGCCGTCCAAACCTTTGTACTGTGTTTCAGGAACATAGGTGCCGGACTTTACGGTGTTAAAATCGACCGTGTCATTTTGCGCGGTGAACAACGGCTTGAGACCATTAATCAATTGCTCTCTTTGCGGGGCGATATCATCCAATGCGCGACCCGACAATCCAACGTTGCCAACGCCGATCGGGCGAATGCCCGGTAAGTCGGCCAAATCTTCAAAGCGGGCGAAATGCGCCCCGCTGGTAACGACTTCAACGCCTTCGGCAGTTTGCAACGCGCCGATTTTCGCAAGCATGTCAAGCAACACCGGCGCCGGAAGAACGGTATCGTCAGCCAATTGCAAGGATGCGGGATTCGACGCATCGCCGGAATCGATAAATTTTACCAATACGATTTGCTCGCCCGAAGGCAATTTGATGACTAGGTTTTCACCTTCGATCGCGACTTTGGAAGTCGCAAAATTTACGTCTTTACCTAATCTTACGGTCTGCCCAGGATTGACATCGATTAATGTCTTTACCACCGCATTCGCCAATTGCGCCGAAACAGGCTGTTTTTCGACATTTGCGATATCTTTTGCCATGATTACCTCTACCTGCTGCTGACCGACCGTGTTAACGTTTATTTTATAATTATTAATGTTTATCTAATTATCGTAACTCAAAAAGAGACGATTTGCAAGTAAAAAAATAGTTAAAATGCAGTGCTATATTGGCATTAACTAGAATCTAACCAATTGAAAATGAATAATAAGTTAGAATCATGCATTTCCAAGCACAACTTACCCGCTAACGCTTTTTTACCTTCACCGGCTTTCTGTTTTTGCCGATTGCGACATAGGTAAAAATTCCTTGGGTGATTTTATAGGTTACCTTGCTGGTGCGGCTGCGCGCCCAGGCTTCGACCAAAACGCGGATCGAGGTGTTGCCGATTTTTTCAATCGTGCAAAAACAACTGATTTCATCGCCGACAAAGGCCGGACGGTGAAATGTCATCGCGTCGACCGCAATCGTCACCACGCGCAATCCGGTCGTGTCCATGGCCTTGTTCGCCCCGGCCAAATCCATCATCGACAACATCCACCCGCCAAACATATCGCCATTGGGATTGGTGTCGGCAGGCATGGCGATGGTGCGCAACGACGGATCGGTCGGGCAATGCGCCGGCGCGGGTTGAATAATCTTTTTGGACGATGTTTTTTTGGCTTTATGCATGGGAATCCTTTTCGATTGTTGCTGTTTATCGCGCTCCGGCGGAAAATGCCAGTGCAAAATTTCGGCAAAATTAATAAAACTCTTTATTCCGCGCCGATAAATCCCTATCTTGAGGCATGAGCAAAAACACCGCCGCCAGCAAGGAATCCTATTCCGCCAAAGATATCGAGGTATTAGAGGGGCTTGAACCCGTGCGCCGCCGCCCCGGCATGTATATCGGCGGCACCGATGAAAAGGCGCTCCACCATCTCTTCGCCGAGGTCATCGACAACGCCATGGACGAGGCGATTGCCGGTCATGCGAGTTTCATTGAAGTGGAGATGAGCGCTGACGGCGTGCTGGCGGTGAGCGATAACGGGCGCGGTATTCCGGTTGATCCGCATCCGCGCTTTCCTCAGAAATCGGCGCTGGAAGTGATCATGTGCACGCTGCACGCCGGCGGCAAATTCGGCTCGGGTGCCTATGAGACATCAGGCGGCCTTCACGGCGTTGGCGTATCGGTCGTCAATGCGCTTTCCGAAATGCTGGAAGTCGAAGTGGCGCGCGGGCAGATGCTCTACCGCCAGACGTTTTCGCGCGGGCTGCCGACGAGCGAGCTACAGACGCTTGGCAAGGTCACCAACCGGCGCGGCACCAAAGTGCGCTTTATCCCGGACGCTGACATCTTCACCAAGGGTGCGCGCTTTGATCCGGCCCGTGTCTTTCGCATGGCGCGCGCCAAGGCCTATCTCTTTGCCGGCGTTGAAATCCGCTGGCGCTGCGATGCGGCGCTCGCCGAGAAAGACAAGGTTCCGACCGAGGACACTTTCAAGTTTCCCGGCGGGCTTGGCGACTACCTGCAAAGCCGGCTTGATACCAGCCTGCAGGTGGTGCCGGCGCTCTTTGCCGGGCGCAGCGAGAAGCGCAGCGGCCATGGCGCGGTCGAGTGGGCGGCGGCCTTCGTCGTCGACGAGGCGCAATGCTCATCCTACTGCAACACCATCCCGACGCCTGAGGGTGGCACCCATGAGGCGGGCCTGAGGCTGGCGCTGCTCAAGGGCTTCAAGGCCTATGGCGAGCTGGCGGGCAACAAGAAGATCGCCCAGGTGACGTCGGATGATTTGGGTGTTGCCCTGCAGGCAATGGTCTCGGTCTTTGTGCGCGAACCGGAATTCGTTGGTCAGACCAAGGACCGGCTGGCAACGATCGAGGCTGGACGGATTGTCGAGAATGCGGTGCGCGATGCCTTCGACCATTGGCTGGCGGATGACCCGGCACGCGCCAACCGCGTCGTCGATTTTCTCATCGACAGGGCCGAGGATCGCCTGCGCCGGCGCGCAGAAAAGGAAACGCTGCGCAAGACGGCCACCAAGAAGCTGCGCCTGCCGGGCAAGCTTGCCGATTGCGCCCAGGCGGGTCTGGCCGGGTCAGAACTATTCATCGTCGAAGGTGATTCCGCCGGCGGTTCAGCCAAACAGGCGCGCAATCGCGCCACGCAAGCCGTGCTGCCGCTGCGCGGCAAAATCCTCAACGTTGCCGCTGCCGGCAAGGACAAGGTACGCGACAACCAGCAGCTCTCCGACCTGTTGATGGCGCTGGGGGTGGGCACGGGCCATGCCTACCGCGAGGAGGATCTGCGCTACGAGAAAATCATCATCATGACGGATGCCGACGTGGACGGCGCCCACATCGCCTCATTGCTCATCACCTTCTTCTGGCGCCAGATGCCGAAGATCATCGAGGGGGGGCGCGTTTTTCTTGCCGTCCCTCCCCTCTATCGCCTCAGCCAGGGCGGCAAATCGGCCTATGCGCGTGATGATGCGCACAAGGATGATTTGCTGCGCACCATGTTTTCCGGCCGCGGGCAGGTCGATATCTCGCGCTTCAAGGGCCTTGGCGAAATGATGCCGGCGCAGTTGAAGGAGACAACCATGGATCCGGGCAAGCGGATGCTGCTCAAGGTGATGGTGGCGCGCGAGGATGTCGAATTGGCCGAGGCGGCTGTCGAGCGGCTGATGGGCAACAAGGCTGAATCGCGCTTCACCTTCATCAGCGAACGGGCGCCCTATGCGAGCGGGCTGATCGATATCTAGACCTCATGGAAGCGACCACAGCCGGAGGTTCAGCAGTCCGCACGACCACGTGCAGCGCCGGCAACCCGGAAATGATATACATTATAGACAATCGCGGCGCCTGCGCGTCCGCCTGTTGGCATAATGAACTCCGGGTTATTCTCCGGGGAACCATGTTTTTGAACCAGGATGCAATCCTTTGGTTGTATCATCAGGTTACAAGAACAGAAGGGGGCATGAATGGCCCGTATCCTCGTGCTGGTTATCGCCCTGGCTGCAACATTGGCGATTACGGTTGATTTTTCTTGGCTTCACAGGGGCGCTGCCCCCAATGCCGATGAAATCCGGCTGGCTTTCGACCGTGGACTGGCTGCTGCACCTGACGGGCAGATCCAGACCGTCATCACCCAGCTCGATCCGTCGCGTTGCGTGGCGCGCAGTTCGCCGATTTATTCAGGCGGGGTCTATCGCTGCCGCGTGCGGCTGGAAACGTCGCTCTCCACTGGCGAGCGGCATGGCGCCGATGCCTCGCTCACCATCGCGCCCTTTGAGCGGGAATGGACGGTGATTTCGCTCAGCACGCTTAAGGAATGAGCGCGTCGGAAAGCCCTTCAAACCCACCAACCAGCCAATAGCCGCGTTACCGTTTCCGGTTTTTCGAGCGTGGAGAGATGACCGCAATCAGGGATGATTTCAAGCCGCGCGCCGATAATTCCATGAGCGATCTCTTCGGCTTGCGCCAAGGGTGTTGCGCTATCCTCGGCACCGACAATAACCAGCGTTGGAACGGCGATCGCTGGCAGGATCGGCAACGCTGACTGCCGTGTAGCAATTGCCATCAACTGGCGGACGAACGCATCGGCTCCGGTCTCGGCCATCATGTCAAAATAAATCTGCCGCAGATGGTGGTCTTCATGGCGTGCGGGATGGACGTAACCTGGATAAAGCGCGGCTGCCGCGCTCATCAGCTCTCCTTGTCCGACACGCGCAGCAAGCTTGCGGCGGGTTTCCTTGCGCTCTGTGCTGTCTGCAACCGCGTTGGTATCGAGGAGCGCCAGGCGGTTCACCCGCTCGGGCGCCAGGCGCATGATCTCGAATGAGATATATCCGCCCATCGACAGGCCAGCGAGCGCAAAGCGAGGGGGCGCATGATCGAGAAAGCGCCGGGCAATCTCGCGCATACTGCTATCAGCGCGATGATCGAGAACCATCACTTCGCCATGCGGTTTCAGTGCCAGAAGTTGCGGTTCAAACAGTCTTGAGGTGCATCCGAGGCCCGGCACAAGAACCAGCGGTGAATGGGCCACGATCAATATCCTTTTTGGGTTTTTTATCGCCGGGCGGCGCGCAGAAAGATTGACTTTGCACGCCCTGTCTCTATGTTACTAGAGAGCGTTTGGACTAATTCAAGCGGTCATTTCGTCGCGAAAGCCTGACGTTGCTTCGCGAACACTCTGTCCAAGAAAAGTAGCTTCATGTCATTTTCCGACCTCGGCTTGTCCGAAAAGGTCCTGACCGCAGTAAGTGCTGCCGGTTATAGCGAACCAACCCCCATCCAGTCCGAGGCCATTCCTCACATTCTACAGCGGCGCGACCTGATCGGCATCGCCCAGACCGGTACCGGCAAGACGGCAGCCTTCACCTTGCCGATGCTGACGCTGCTGGAAAGCGGGCGGGCGCGGGCGCGCATGCCGCGAACACTCATCCTTGAGCCAACGCGCGAACTGGCGGCGCAGGTTGAGGAAAACTTCTCCCGCTATGGCACCAACCACAAACTCAATCTGGCGCTCATCATCGGCGGCGTGTCGTTTGGTGATCAGGATACCAAGATCAATCGGGGCGTCGACGTCTTGATCGCCACACCCGGACGTCTGCTTGATCATATCGAGCGCGGCAAGCTGCTGCTGACAGGCATCGAGATCCTGGTGATCGATGAAGCGGATCGCATGCTAGACATGGGGTTCATTCCCGATATCGAGCGCATCTGCAAGCTGGTGCCGTTCACCCGGCAGACGCTGTTCTTCTCCGCCACCATGCCGCCCGAGATCAAGCGGCTTACCGAAAATTTCCTGTCAAATCCGGTACGTGTCGAAGTGGCGCGCCCGGCATCAGCTGCCGCCACCATCACGCAAAGGCTGATTGCCACGGGCGGCGAGGCGCATGAAAAGCGCGAAGCGCTGCGCCAGCAGATCGCGCAGGCAAGCGGGCTGAAGAACGCTATCGTCTTCTGCAATCGCAAGCGCGATGTTGCCGTTGTCTTCCGCTCCCTGCTCAAGCATGGCCTCAATGTCGGTTCGCTCCATGGCGACATGGACCAGTCCTCGCGCACGCAAACACTCGACAAGTTCCGCTCAGGCGAGATTACTCTGCTCGTTGCCTCCGATGTGGCGGCCCGCGGCCTCGACATTCCAGATGTGAGCCATGTTTTCAATTACGACGTGCCGCATCATGCCGAGGACTATGTGCACCGCATCGGGCGAACAGGACGGGCAGGACGAGCCGGCCATGCGGCCATGCTCGTGACATCAGCTGACAGCAAGACACTCGCCACTATAGAACAGCTCATCGGTACCAAGATCGAGTGGGAAGGCAGCTCAACTCCACCCGCCAGCGAGAATGAGCCGGCAACGCGCAGCCGGCAACGTCGCGGCTACAGCGAGGATCGTCATGGCGAGGCATCGCAAGGTCGCGGCGAGCGCAGTGGCAGATCCGCCAAGCGACGTGACAAAGGACACGACAGCACTGGCGACAAGGTGAGCCGGCCCAAAGATGCCGCCTCCGAGCGCCCGGCAGATGCCGGCGTGGCGCCGCGTCGCGAGCGGCCCGACGAGCGCCCCGCTCGCCAATCCGCGCCGGCAGTGACGAAGGAACGGCCGGCACAACGACCAAGGCGCTCGGACACCAATGAGGTTCACAACGAACCGCGAGGCCTTGGCGATCATGTTCCAGCGTTTTTGCTGCGGGCTGTGCGGCCACGCTAGCGGGGTCACGCTGCATTTTGCGATCAGATTACGCAAAATTGCGTGGCCAGAGGCCGTACTGCTGGAAACATTAAGAAAAAATTAGGCTTGCGAAATCTAAAGTCATCAACCTGCACGCTCGGTGTCGCGTTGATAAGCTTTGGAGCCATGTTTTGGACCAGAAAGATGACTTCCTCCGCACGATTGGCTACGGCGAAGCAGCAATCGGGCATCTCAAGGCGCATATAACGCCCGCCTATCCGCGCAATTACGAGATTTGGTACACCTATGCTGCTGGCTATAATCAGTCTCTCAACAAGGCATTGAATGCGCTGTTGCGCAATTCCGAGATGATCTCGGCTGAAGATACCGCACGGATCTACGAGGAGTTTCTGGCCCCGCACCGGTTCGGTGATCGGGTCGAGCGGATCGGCGGCAAGCTGTCAGGCGAGCTGCGCGATGTCGTCAACGCCATCGATACGGCGCGCAAGGATGCCATCGCCTACAGCGAAACCCTCGAAGGGGCCTCGGGCGATCTGGCGCGTTCGGCCAAGGATGAGGATGCGCTGCAGCGCATCGTCGAGACGCTGGTGAGCGAAACGAAGGATATGGCGACGCGCAATGTCGATCTTGAGGAAAAGCTCCGCGATTCCAAGCGCCAGATCGAAGAGCTGCGCGTTTCGCTTGAAACCATCCGCAATGAAACATTGACCGACCCGCTGACCGGCCTTGCCAATCGCCGCTGTCTTGATCAGTCGCTGGAGCGCTGCATCATCGACGCGCAGTCGAACAACATGCCGTTGTCGCTACTGATTTCCGACATAGATCATTTCAAGAAGTTCAACGACGTCTATGGGCATCAGACCGGCGATCAGGTCCTGCGTCTGGTTGCCACTGCCGTCAAGCAGAACGTCAAGGGACAGGATATCGCGGCGCGCTTTGGCGGCGAGGAATTCTGCATCCTGCTGCCGCGCACCGATCTTCCAGCCGCTCTGAGGGTGGCGGAACATGTCCGCCAAAGCGTCATGGGCAAGGAACTCATCAAGCGCTCAACGGGCGAGCGTCTGGGCCGGATCACGATTTCGATTGGCTGCGCCGTGCTACGTCCAGGCGACACGTCCGATATGATCATCGACCGTGCCGATCAGGCGATGTATCTGGCGAAAAGGCAGGGGCGTAATCGCGTCTGTACTGAACTCGATGTTGCTCAGCAAGAAGGCTCACAGGTCGCCTGATTGCCGGTGACGTGTTGGCAGGTTCAATCGCTCACCGCCTCTGCCGCCGGTGTGATCGCAACGGATTCACCGCAACCGCAGGCACTGGTCTGATTGGGGTTTTCAAAGACAAATCCCGACGTCAGCTTGTCACTGCGAAAATCCATGGTCGTTCCCAGCAGAAACAAAACGGCTTTGCTGTCGATGAGAACCCGCACACCCTTGTCCTCGATGATCTCGTCATGGGGTTCCGCCTTCTCGGCATAATCCATCGTGTAGGACATGCCGGCGCAGCCGCCATTTTTGACACCCACGCGCACGCCATAAAGCGGGCGCTCGGAGCGCGCTATGATATGGCGTACGCGCTCGGCTGCGGTCTCCGTCAACGTCACCACGGACATACGCGGGCGGCGGCGCGGGGGTAGCGAAGATGCGGATGTCTCAGCGGTCATATCGTTTCACCTTCTGCCCGCGATCGATCAAACATCATTGAACGGGCGTCGCGATTGTCGAGAGTACATGGGCACTACTAAAACATATTCAAGGCAACCCGTGCCTCGTCTGACATGCGCGAAGGATCCCATGGCGGATCGAAGACCATCTGGACCTTGACGCCGGAAACACCGGGAACCGTCGATACGGCATTTTCCACCCAGCCCGGCATCTCGCCAGCAACCGGACAGGCGGGAGCGGTCAACGTCATGTCGATGTCGACAAAGCGATCATCGTTGATATCGACGCGGTAGATCAGTCCCAGCTCGTAAATATCGCAGGGAATTTCCGGGTCATAAACGGTCTTGAGGGCTGCGACGATGTCGTCGGTCAGGCGATCGATATCGCTGCCCGATGGTGAGACCGCCGTTGTCGCAGGTGTTATCGTATCCTGGCTCATTCGACCCTCATGCGAAAAAATCCTGCGCCTTGCGCAAGGCCGCGACCAGTTTATCGACCTCGGCCGGCGTATTATAGAGTGCAAAGGACGCACGGCAGGTGGAGGTGACGCCAAAACGCTTCAGCAGCGGCATGGCGCAATGCGTGCCAGCTCTTACCGCCACACCCTCACGGTCGATGACGGTTGCCACATCATGGGCGTGGGCCCCGGTCATTTCAAAGGCGATGATCGCCCCCTTGCCCGGCGCAGTGCCGATCATCCGCAGCGAATTGATTTCGCTCAGCCGCTGGTGCGCGTAGGCGCTGAGCGCCCGTTCGTGAGCGGCGATCGTCTCGCGCCCGACGCCCATCATGAATTCGACCGCAGCCCCCAGACCGATCGCTTGCACGATCGGCGGCGTTCCGGCCTCGAAGCGATGCGGCGGATCATTATAGGTCACGCCCTCCATCGTCACCGTTTCGATCATCTCGCCGCCACCATTGAAGGGCGGCATGACGGCCAGATGCTCCTTCTTGCCGTAGAGCACGCCAATACCAGTTGGCCCGTACACTTTGTGGCCGGTGAAGATGTAGAAATCGGCATTGAGATCCTGCACGTCGACATCGAGATGGACGGCCCCCTGGCTGCCATCAACAACGACCGGAATGCCACGCGCGTGGGCAGCGGCAATCATCTCTTTCAAGGGCGTTATCGTCCCCAGCACATTCGACATGTGAGTGATCGCAACCAGCCTGGTTCGCGGCGTCAGCGCGGCCTCGAACGCAGCCAGTGTCAGCGAGCCATCATCGGCGACCGGCACCCAAACGAGATTGGCGCCACGCCGTTCGCGATGGAAATGCCAGGGCACGATATTGGAATGATGTTCCATGATCGACAGGACGATGTCATCGCCCTCACCGATCCGCAGCCCGCCGAAGGACTGGGCGACAAGATTGATTGCCTCGGTCGCCGAGCGCGTGAAGATTACCTGATCAACGGATGGCGCGTTGAGGAAACGGCGAACACTCTCGCGCGCCTGTTCAAAGGCGTCGGTCGCCGCATTTGCAAGATAATGCAGGCCGCGATGGACGTTGGCGTATTCATGCTCATAGGCATGGCGCATGCGGTCAAGGACAACGCGCGGCTTCTGGGCAGAGGCGGCATTGTCGAGATAGACGAGCGGCTTGCCGTAGACGCTCGTTCCCAGGATCGGAAACTCACTGCGCATTGCCTCAACGTCATAAGTCATGACTTGTTCCTGTCCGCGAGCGTCTGGTCGAGCCATGCGCCAACCCGCTCGGTCAGCATGTCGCGCAGGGCATCATCACTGACCGCTTCCAGCGCCTCGCCGACAAAGGCTTTGACCAGCAGCGCCTTGGCATCGGCTTCCGACAGGCCGCGCGAGCGCAGATAGAAAGCAAGATCCTCGTCGATCTGCCCGGCCGTCGCGCCATGGGCGCACTGAACGTCATCGGCGAAGATTTCAAGCTCCGGCTTTGCGCTGAACTCGGCCTCATCTCCCAGCATGAGGCCACGGGCACTCATCCGTCCGTCGGTTTTCTGGGCATCAGGGCGGACGATGATCTTGCCCTGAAAAACGCCGTGAGCATTGCCGCCCAGGACATATTTGAACGTCTCGCGGCTGTTGCAGCCGGCAGCCGCATGATCAACCTGAAGCGTCGTGTCGAGATGCTGGCGATGACGCGCAAGCACCGCGCCATTGAGCGCGAGGTTCGCTCCCTCGCCGGTCAGCCGGACCGAGAGGGCGCGCCGCTGGAAGGCTGTCCCTTCATCAAGCGCGAAGGTCTCGTAGTAGGACCCCTGCCCAAGCTCGACAAAGCCATGCGACAGCGCAAGCGCTGCATCGCCCTCCTTCTGCACCGTCACATGTGTCAGGCGCGCATGGGCGCCGACGATGATCTCGCTTGCCGCATGCGACTGATAGGCCGCGCCATCGGGACCGACATGGCTCTCGACGATGGTGCATTGCGCGCCCTCGCCTACCAGAATGAGAAGGCGCGGGAAGACCGAGGCCTGCGCACCGGCAAAGCGGAAATCAAGATGGATCGGCGCCTCGATCTTCGCATGAGGGGCTATGCGCAGCACAGCTCCCCCTTGGGTGAAAGCCGTGTTGAGCGCCAGTGCGCTGTCGCGATTTCCAGCCGTCAGCCGACCGAAATGGGCTTCGACATACGCGTCTCCGCGCTCAAAGGCCTGCGTGAGATCACGAAAATAGATATCGGCCGGCAACTGTCCTTCACTCAGCGACGGGACATAGCGGCCATTGACAAAGGCAAGGCGGGCAAGCGGCGAGATATCAATGCCGGGCCGACCGCTTTTAGCCGCCGCGATATCACCTGCACCCGGCAGGCCAGCTGGTTCAGGAAAACTTTTCAGCGCGGCGCGCAGATCGGAAAATTTCCACGCTTCGCTGCGTCGCGTCGGCAGTCCGTCCTGAACGACGAGGTCGAGGGCGGCGGCGCGCTCGCGCGGATAGGCCGCAAGTTCCTTGCGGCGTGCTGAGAAGGCTTGAAGGATGGCCTCTTCGCCGGCGGTATGCCGGATACGCGGTTCCATGCTCATGACGTTCCGGCTTACGCCGCCTCCCCATACCCGGCATAGCCGCTGGCTTCGAGTTCGCGCGCCAGATTGGCATCGCCCGAGCGCACGACCTTGCCCTTGGTCAGGACATGGACGCGATCGGGCACGATATAGTCGAGAAGGCGCTGGTAATGGGTGATGACGAGGATCGAGCGCTTGGGCGAGCGCAGCGCGTTCACCCCTTCGGAGACGATGCGCAGCGCGTCGATATCAAGGCCGGAATCAGTCTCGTCGAGGACCGCGAGCTTTGGCTGGAGGAGCGCCATCTGCAAAATTTCCATGCGCTTCTTCTCGCCGCCCGAAAAGCCGACGTTGAGGCCGCGCTTCAGCATCTCATCGGAGATCTGCAGCGATTTCGACACCTCCCTCACCTGCTTGAGGAAGACGCCAGCGGCAATCTCATCCTCGCCGCGCGCCTTGCGGTGGGCATTCACCGCCGCCTTGAGGAAGGTCATGGTCGAGACGCCGGGAATTTCCAGCGGATATTGGAAGGCGAGAAACAGCCCGGCGGTAGCGCGCTGATCAGGCTCCAGCTCAAGAATCGACTGGCCGTCGACGAGGATATCGCCATCGGTGACCTCGTAATCCTCGCGGCCCGCCAGAACATAGGACAGCGTCGATTTGCCCGATCCGTTCGGACCCATGATGGCATGCACCTCGCCATCGGGCACGACAAGATCAACGCCATTGAGGATCTGCTTATCCTCGATGCGGGCATGGAGATTGCGAATTTCTAGCATAATCAGGAATCCTTTTTGGCGGGTTGGCCTTCACCATCCCAGTAATCGACAGCGCCGTCGTGACGGCCGATGAAGCGGAAAGGGGCAGTCATAGGCGAACCGTCGGGAGCGCCTGAGATGACGGCAAATTTGTTTGAATCAGGATATTCCACGATCTCGGGTTGTTCACGCCGATTGGTCGAGAGCCCGAGATAACGCAGTTCGCTGTCGCCCGTATTGATGATTTGATGTGGCTCGCCCGCTGATCCAGCCGGCGCAGCCAGCACATCGCCGGGCTTCACTGAAAAGGTCTGCGCGCCGAAGCGATACTCGCCCTTTCCTTCAAGAATAAAGAACATCTCATGGGTCGCGTGATGATGATGAAACGGAAAAGCCCGCTTGCCGGGTGGCACGATGGTGAGCATGCAGCCAAGCCCGGTCGAGCCAATCAACGGCGCGATACGGCCGAGCTTGGCCTCGAAAATCTCTCCCTGACGCAACTCAAAGAGCGGCACGTCATCAAGGTTGATCACGGGCGATGACGCCTGGCCGTTCTCGTTCATCGTCCGCCTCCGCCCATCGCCGCTACTTCCTCAGCCTTCAGCAGGCCGCGCCAAAAAGCGCCATCGCCATGTGTGAATTCGACCATCGCCATCGGCGTATCACCGGCTTCAATCGATACCACGCGTCCCTCATCGCCTGCCGCGAGATCACATGGCACGGGCGCGCCGCCAAGCGCAGCCGCATAGCCCGCAAACAGACGTTCCATCTCAATATCGGCCACGAGGCGAACCCGCATATCCGCAACCAACTCCGCCCCGTTAGCGTCCCGCATAGCGAGCATCACCCGACACTCCCCTGAAGGTTAATTGGGGGCCTCATTTTACAAAAGACCCGATTGCCGGACGCCAGAGCGCCGCGATGGGCGAGGTTTCGCCAGAAAAGAATGTGGATTTTTACCATGATGTTGTTCCTTCTGACGGTTCAAGGCCGCAGAGTCGAGAATGCGTTGAGAACTCCGCGACGGTCACTCGACCAAATCAAGCCTTTTCTCGATACGTTCAAGGCGCGCTTTTAATGCCGCAATATCTGTGTGGTCGTGCTCCTGGAGCGTCACGATACCGGAGACATGATGACGGAGCGCTGTCATCTCGGAGCGCACGGTGCGCATGTCATCCGCAAGTCGCGTCATGTCACCGCGAATGGCCCTTAGATGCTCAAGCAGGAGGTGTTCGACCTTGTCGTTCATGTTGCCGTGACCTGTTCAGATTGCGCTATCGTTCCCTGATGAAACACCATTTGCCACCCGGTTTGATTTTTTTGCCAAATTGAGCTTCGCAGGGCACCCGTAATCGGATTGCCGGCTTCCGACCGATAGGTCACCAGCGCCACATTATCCGATAGCACATCGCATTTGAACGCTTTGACATCAATTTGCTTGTGATCAACATCTTCAAGCAGAGCCGAAATGACTTGCTCGCGGTTATAAACGCGCCCCGATTTGCCAAACTCCCGGAACCCTGGCGCAAGCAGCCTGTTAAGCTCAAACGCTGACTTTCTGACAGATGGCGTATGGAGCGCGATCTCGCGAGCCCGCAGCAATTCGCTTAACTCACTCACCCGACACTCCCTTCAAGGCTGACCGCAATGAGCTTCTGCGCCTCCACCATGAATTCCATCGGCAGGTGTTGCAGCACATCCTTGACGAAGCCGTTGACGATCAACGCAATGGCATCCTCCTTGGTAAGGCCGCGCTGCATGGCGTAGAACACCTGGTCATCCGATACTTTCGAGGTCGTCGCCTCATGCTCGAACTGGGCGGAGGAGTTCTTTGCCTCGATATAGGGCACGGTGTGGGCGCCGCAGCGGTCGCCGATGAGGAGGCTGTCGCAATTGGTGAAGTTGCGGGCGTTGCGGGCTTTGCGATGAGCGTAGACCTGGCCGCGATAGGTGTTCTGCGAGATACCGGCGGCGATGCCCTTGGAAATGATGCGGCTTGAGGTATTGGCACCCAGATGGATCATCTTGGTGCCGGAATCGACCTGTTGCGCGCCATTCGATACGGCGATCGAATAGAATTCGCCACGGGAATTATCGCCGCGCAGAATGCAGGACGGGTATTTCCAGGTGATCGCCGAACCGGTCTCGACCTGGGTCCACGAAATCTTCGAGTTGTCACCCCGGCAATCGCCGCGCTTGGTGACGAAATTATAGATGCCACCCTTGCCGCTGGCGTCTCCGGGATACCAGTTCTGGACGGTTGAATATTTGATCTCGGCGTCATCCAGCGCCACCAGTTCGACGACGGCGGCATGGAGCTGGTTTTCATCGCGCATCGGCGCCGTGCAGCCCTCCAGATAGGAGACGTAGGAGCCCTTGTCAGCGATGATCAACGTGCGCTCGAACTGCCCGGTATTACGCTCGTTGATACGAAAATACGTCGATAATTCCATCGGACAGCGCACGCCCGGCGGAATGTAGACGAACGAGCCGTCGGAGAACACGGCAGAATTCAAGGTTGCATAGAAATTATCGCTCACCGGCACGACGGAGCCCAGATATTTGCGCACCAGCTCCGGGTGCTCGCGTACCGCTTCGGAAATCGCGCAGAAGATAACGCCGGCTTTCGCCAGCTCTTCCTTGAAAGTGGTGACAACGGATACGGAATCAAACACCGCGTCGACCGCGACACGGGCACCCACGACGCCCGCCAGAACCTCGCGCTCGCGCAAGGGGATGCCGAGCTTTTCATATGTCCGCAGCAGTTCCGGATCGACTTCGTCCAGCGATCTCGGACCCGACGTGCTTTTTGGCTGCGAATAGTAGTAAAGGTCCTCGAAATCAATCCGCGGATAATGCACGCGCGCCCATTGCGGCTCTTCCATCGAGCGCCAGCGTTCATAGGCGTCAAGGCGCCAATCGAGCAGCCATTGCGGCTCGTCCTTCTTAGCCGAGATATAGCGCACGATATCGGTGCTGAGCCCCTTTGGCGCACGCTCGGATTCAATATCGGTGACGAAGCCGTACTTGTACTGATCGACGTCGATTGCCTTGACCTGTTCGATGGTTTCCTGAACGGCTGGCATGGACAACTCCCTGGATTGCGGCCGGCGCTTCGACCTGTCGGTTAGGCGGCGGCGCGCCCGGCAATGCGGTTACGGTGGGCGGCAAAGGCCGCGATGAATTTGTCGATATCGTCAGGCGTCGTCGCCCAGCCGAGGCTGACACGCAAGGCCGAGCGAGCGTGAGCGTCATCAAGCGCCATGGCCTTGAGCACATGGCTCGGCGCGACCTTGCCCGAAGCGCAGGCCGAACCTGTTGCCACTGCGATACCTGCCAGATCAAGCGCGATTACCGCCGTCTCGCCGATGATATCGTCGCACATCACAAGACTGGTATTCGGCAGACGCGGCACATGCTGACCCATGATATGGGCGCCTGGCAGCGCTGCCACAAGGCGCGCTTCCATGTCATCGCGCATGGCTCGAATGCGCCCGTTCTCAGCCGCTCCCAGGCGGGCCAGATAGTCGCAGGCAGCGCCAAGACCAGCAATGCCGCTGACATTCTCTGTTCCCGCCCGCTGGCGATGTTCCTGCGCCCCGCCACGGATCAGCGCCATGCCAAGGCGTACGCCCTCACCAAGGATGACGGCGCCGCTGCCCTGAGGCGCGCCAAGCTTATGACCGGAGACAATGATCGCGTCCGCGCCCAAAGAAGCGATATCGACGGGCATCTTTCCGGCGGCCTGCACCGCATCGCAGACCAGCGAGGCGCCATGCCTGTTGCCAAGGGCCGCAACCTCGGCGACCGGCTGGATGATACCCGTTTCGTTATTGGCAAGCATCACGGCCACCAGCGCCGGGCGCGCTGACCCAGCCAGCAGCCCATCAAGGGCGGCAAGATCAATCACCCCATCGCCCGTCACCGGACACACCGCCACGTCGGCTGGTGCGAAGCGGCCAGCGCTCAGCACCGCTGAATGCTCGATGGCCGAGACCACGAGCCGCTCGGCCGGCGCTTTCCCCGTGCCGCAGAAGCCGGGGGCCAGCACCATCGCCGCACCCTCGCTGCCGCCAGAGGTGAAAATGACATTCCCGGCCTGGCCATTGATCAGGCCGGCAATCGCCAGCCTTGCCTCTTCAAGGAGACGGCGCGCCCGGCGCCCTTCCTGATGGACGGCGGACGGGTTGGCGGCAAGCTCAAGAGCAGCGAGCGCTGCCGCCCGCGCCTCAGGGCGCAGGGGAGCGGTCGCATTGCAATCAAGATAGGCGCGTCGTCCGTCCATCAACCACCCTGGCTTTCGCATCGCTTGAAGCTGGCTTTATACGCTCCCCTCACCCTTTTCGGTGACAGGCACGCCCCGGCGCATCACCGCCTGGAGAGATCGAGCCATCTTCAACACACGCTTGCCGGCAGGCCGGAGGTTGCACGCACGCCTTGCGTCCGCCGCTCCAGTCAATTACCTAGAGCAACGAGACTTCGACGGTTCCCGGCAATGCCGGTTGCCCGTGACGATCTGGCGCCCGTGCGGTCCCAACTGACCGCACCAGCAGATTTACCCTTCTGTTCTAGGGAGCGGCGGCGCCGGCGTCAACGCGTGTCGGTGTCACATCATTATCACCGCCTGCCAGAGAGGCTGGCGCGGAAACTGGAGCAAGTGTCGCGATTATGCCTGAAGTGATTTTCAACGGACCTGCCGGACGTATCGAAGGACGCTACCAGCAGGCGAAAAACCGTGCCGCGCCGATAGCCATTGTTCTGCACCCGCACCCGCAATTTGGCGGGACGATGAACAATCAGATCGTCTATAATCTCTTCTATATCTTCGCAAAAAGAGGCTTTTCCGTTCTGCGCTTCAATTTTCGCGGGGTTGGCCGCAGCCAGGGTGCGTTTGATCACGGCCAGGGCGAGCTGTCGGACGCAGCGGCTGCCCTTGACTGGGCACAAACGCTCAACCCGGAATCGCGCGCCTGCTGGATTGCCGGCTTTTCGTTTGGCGCGTGGATCGGCATGCAGCTCCTCATGCGCCGCCCCGAGATCGAGGGTTTCATATCGATTGCGCCGCCGGCCAACCTTTATGATTTCAGCTTTCTTGCGCCTTGCCCGTCATCGGGCCTGATTTTGCATGGCGACAAGGATGCTGTGGTGCCTTTGGCCGATGTACGCACGCTGATTGAAAAGCTCAAAACCCAGCGCGGCATCATCATCGACCAGACGGTCATTCCCGGCGCCAATCATTTCTTTGAAAGCCATATGGAACCGCTGGTCACCAAGGTCAGCAGCTATCTCGACGGGCGGCTGGGGACAAGCGAAGACGCTGCGTGAGCTAATTCCACGCGCTTTGCTGTAAAAATCCGCACATCCACGTCGGTTCTCTGTGTTTCCACCCGCGCAAACCGATCGTGTTAATTTGTCGCACCAAATAATTTTGCGCTGACTTGCTATTGGGCAGTTCCCTGCGACGGCGATCTTATCCGCCTGAACGGGCTCAAAACGGCTATTTCGGCGTTGATAAGCAGCGCATTGTGACGCGAAATTGACTAATATCCGCCGCTGTCTCTATTATATCACACTTTTTTCCTGTGTGACGTTCTACCCTTCGTTTTAACAATTAGATAACAATCGGCTGGGTTGTCGGATTCTGACATGGCGCTCTGCGCGTTTGATCGAGAAATGAGGGTTCATGGCGCATATTGATCACCGGGCCGCCGCACATTTTGCCATCCTGCCTTTTGAGCGTGGCGGGAAACAAGGGTTTGGAGGCGCGCGACGGGCGGCTTTGCTCAGTGGTGTGGCTCTCGCTGCCCTCACGCTTGCAACACCGGCTGGGGCGAATGCGATTCTATGCCCCGGCAATCAATGCGTGGTCAACACGTTAGCCGACACGCTCAACGCCGGCAACAACCTGTCGCTGCGCGATGCGATCATCCACGCCAACGGCAATCCCGGAACGATAATCACCTTCGCGAACACGCTCGCGAACGGTACAATCACCATAGGCAGTTCCGGCCTCAATGAATTGCCGCTGATCCTCGGCAACAATACCCGCATCGATGGCGGGGCGAACAACATCACGGTGAGCGGCGGCTCGACCAGCGCGGCGACGGGCCAGCGGGTGTTTTTCGTCGGCAGCGCCGGGCAGGCGATAAACGGCCAAGCCGCCACGACCGTCACCGCCACCATCCAGAACCTCACCATCGCCAACGCCAATGCCCGTGGCGGGGCGGGCGGCGATGGCGGCGGCGGCGGCGGCGGCCTTGGCGGGGCGGTGTTCGTCAGTTCGACGGGCGCGCTCACCCTGTCAAACGTCGCGCTCACCGCGAACGCCGCGACTGGCGGCGGCGGCGGCCTAAACGCAGGCGGTGGCGGCGGCGGCGGCCTCGGCGGCAGCGGCGGCAGCTTCGG
>FRDC01003553.1_pt1 | contig 115471 bp, 110 predicted proteins | sample 1106171 | NCBI WGS metagenome assembly FRDC01 (sample SAMEA3930566, study PRJEB13176) | freshwater metagenome | biome: Drinking water system; feature: drinking water; material: water | place: Singapore | collected 2014-12-20 | reverse complement strand
GCCTGACATGACCACAGGTATAGCTCCCCAGTGTGCTCGCGAAGATCAAAGTTGCTATAAGAATCTTTCTCCTCAGTTGCTTGAATCTGGAAGTGCTCACGCCAATCGCGCCCGTGCTCAACGTGCCCTTGGAATTACGGCTGAAGCAACTGATTCGAACTCTGGTAAACCCGTTAACAATTAGTCTGCTCTTTTCGGCTGTCAGTCGTCTGAAACATTGACAGCCTCTTCCCAGCTCAAATATATAACATATTGAAATTATTGATATTTTTACAATCAGTCTCATTCTGAGACATGGCACATCCTTCGCTATATGTATCTATAGAGGCCTCAATGCCTTTTGAAGGAGATTATTATGATTCCAACTAAACTTGCCATTTTGATCGCCAGCTTTGCATTTTCAACTGCAGTCATGGCCGCAACCACTGTTCCTGAGACAGGCATGAAACCCGGCAATATGGATTCAGCAAGTTGCACAAAAACAAGCAATTTGGATCGCAATGCAAATCCGCAAAAAGATACTGCAAAAGTACAGTACGCTTTAAATACCAAAACAGAACCGAAGCAAAATGCGCCTGTAAAAGTAAAAAAATAATTCGTTATTCTTCAGACATCTCTGTTTGAGTTGATGACTTCTCGAGCGCCTTTGGATGGCGCTCGAAGTTTATCGGCCATCGCGATTTTCCTGTCTTATCTTTTAAACTTATAAAATGAAGTGTTTTCTGCCAACCCACACGAATGGCTCGCACTCCACCATCCACAGCCTCTTGCACTGGAACGGCCAAAGAAGAACTGTAATAAAACCCTAATAAATGCTGTTCAATCGTGCTTTGACCGACTCGAGTTTGCATCACCATCACCATTAACAAAGTCGTTATCAAAGTTTTAATCACAAACCATATTTGCTCTTTCATTTTCTCCCCCTCAACCTTTCGCCGCGGTCCGAATGGCTTTCACAAGCTCATCAATTTTGAAAGGCTTGACTACATATCCGCAGCAACCCGCCTCAAGCGCTCGCATCACCATGGTTTCTTGATCCACGGTACTGCATGCAATGATCTTAGCATGAGGAAGTTTTTTAAGGATCTCGACTGAAGCCTCGATTCCACTCTTTTTTGGCATAACAATATCCATTAATACGACATGGGGACGGGTCTTCATTGTAATTTCGACAGCCTCGGCGCCATCGACGGCTTCTCCCACTATCTCAATATCTGACTCTTTCAATGCGTGCCGAATAGCTTCTCTTATGAACGGAGCGTCATCGGCCAAAACAAGTTTGATTCCCATAGTTGATATTATAGTGTCGAAATCACTTTTTCCGAAAATTAAAAATGGCAACAAAAGCATTTTCACAAAAAATTATTACGGTTCTCACCGGCTTAAGTCCTCACACGGCTTACTTCAGTATATTTGGAGTGCTCTTTGTTTGTGGTCTAGGTGTGCCAATTCCTGAAGATATCACACTGATTTCTGCGGGCATCTTAGCTTCAATGGGAACAATTAGTCTCACGGGTGCGATGATCGTTGGCTTTAGTGGAGTACTGATTGGTGATCTTATGTTGTTTCACCTCGGCCGCGCTTACGGGCGTCGTGTTTTTAAATTGCCGATTTTCCGCCGCATCTTTACCGACGAACGCATCGAAGCCGCCGAAAGGCGTGTTCTTCGCAATTCAAAGTTTATTTGTTTTACGGCACGGTTTTTACCAGGGTTGCGTGCCCCAATTTTTCTGACCGCTGGGGTTATGGGAGTTCGTCCCATCATATTTTATGCATTGGACGGTCTCGCCGCATTACTCAGTGTTCCTGTTTGGGTTTACGTCGGATTTTATGCGGCAGAAAATATTGAAAAGGCATTAAGCATTGCAAAGCATTTGCAAATTTATATTCTTTTAAGTCTCGGAGTTTTTATCGCCTGCTATTTTCTTTTTCGTTGGCATTCAAAGCGCAAAAAGCGTCGAGAACAAGATTCTGCAGAAGAATTACTAATTAAGACTGATTCCTAGTTGCCCCAGATATATCCAAAACTAAAAATCGTAAAGCTATTAGTGATGCTGACACCTTCAGGCGTAGCTGATGTGATGGGGTCTGTTGTATTGGCGGTACCGCTAAACATTGTTTTCTCAACTGAATGCGAAAGCTTCCAATAGATTTGATTAAAACGATCAAAAGTATAGCGCCCACCGACAGACGCGCCTATTCCATTCGTTTCACTGCTGGTTCCAGATTTTAAATCGAGGGCCGTACTTTTCTCAGCAAATTTAGCTCGCGGCATAAGGTGCATGCCCAATGTCCACGAGACCGTATTTGAGCTTGGGATTGACGTTTCAATTGAGAGCTTCACTCCACTCGTTTTACTACTTACACGTTGAGCCGCATCTGAAGGAACTTTTAATTGATAATCTGCATAATCAATTCCAAATGTCAGCTGTGAAGATTTGCGAGAAATTCCAAAAAATTTTCTAAAACGCAAACCACTTTCAAACCATTGATGATCAATCTTTAAGTTTTTGCTTCCCGTTGTATCAGCTCGAAGGCCCGTGCTCATGCTAGATAAATAGGATGTTTGCAAACCAAAAAATGGAGAGAACCAAGTGACGGCACTAATCGAAATCCCAGGCCCACTCGTATAATAATTATGAAACCAATAAGAGCTGCCAGAATTGTTGTAAATATACGTTGGTGCAATGCTAAGCTCGAATAAATTCAGGCGAGTATCATAGGGATGTAAAATCTTACGATAATCATCCACTTCTTCCTGAGTTCCACCCAAAATAATATCCTGAACTTTTTCTCCGACTCCAACTTTTGCTTCAGGCTTTGCCTCAGTGTCCACAGGTTTATCCATATTGGATTTTGCTTCTTCCGTTTTCGACTCAACCACCTTAGGCGCAGCAACTGGAACCTCGACTTTTGGCGAGGGCGTATTAATGATCGCCGTAGTATTGTTCCCCTGCTGAATAATAACAGGTGCGCTCACTGGTTTTGAGGCTGTGGGCCGCACAGAGTAGCGCGACGAATCCAAATCTTCTTTCTCTGGAGCTTGCCCACGCGATCGAAGTAATGGATCAACCTGGGCGAAAGTAGGGCTAGTGAGAAATGAAAATATAAGAGCAAAGATGATTTTCATGCTTCTTTATTATCGGTCGAGAGTCTGCCTTGCTTGATGAAAATTGACCAACGCTAACGGTTCGGTGCACACTGTAAACATTATGAAAAGACTTGTGATTTCTCTTACCACGACCTTCCTCCTGATACCTTTTTTTGCGGCCGCTCAAATCACCGACAATCAAGCCGTGTATCGCAGTGAGATCGATTCGCTTCTGACAATTCGCAAAGTCACTGTTCTCCCGTTTTTAGATAATGCTCAGGGTATTTACGCGCGCCCATTAGAAAATCATCTCATCGACAATTTAAAAAAATCACATCGCTTTGATTACATTGATGCCAATCTGGTCGGCCCACTTGTTTCCCCTGAAGATCTTGAGCAAGACCCTGAAGCTATGAATCGTTTGGCTAATTCTTTAAATGTCGACGCGTTTTATGTTGGTCGCGTAACAAAAGGACCAAATGGAATATCTCTCGCGCTACATTTTTTTCTTACAAAAGATAAAAAACTTTTCGCTAAAGGCGATATCCAAGACTACAAACGTCTCGATATCAGCTCTTTGAAAGAACAGCTCGATACAATACAGGCTCAAATCCAACAAAAAATTCCGTATAGTGGCCTCGTCATTTCAAGGCAAGGCAACCGCGTCACCGTCAACATCGGCAAACAGGATGGAATTCAAAAAGATCAAATCGTATCTGTTATTCAAGTTATTAAATTAAATCGCCATCCTAAATTTAATTTTATTATCAGCACTGAAAAAGAAATTTTAGGTAAAATTAAGTTAGTCAAAATTGATGATGCCTTAAGTTTCGGAATGATCATGACTGAAAAAGAAAAAGGTGCGATTCAAAAAGATTCAAAAATTGGAAATCTGGATTTCGTCACATATCCGGAAACATCTTTACTTTCTCCAGGCTCAACCCCTGAAGGGCAAGTCGCCGACCGACCCGATAGCGATTTAGTCTTTGGCAAAGATGCAAAGCCTTGGGTACCAAAAAAGCCACCAACCTTCGGACAAGTGGGCGCTCGTCTGGGACTTGGTATGTTTCATGGCAACATGGAGTTAGCGTCTGGTTCATTGAATTCAAAAAATTCAATGTATCCCGCAGTTTTCTTGGATGGTGAAGTGTGGTTAACACCTGAATATTCGATTCATGCAGATATCCGCCAGGCCGTAATTCCAATTCCTAATCCTCGTGGAAATTCAACTCCGACAGAACTGAATCAATCGCTTTCTTCTTACTCTTTGATGTTTGGTTACAACTGGAGACTCGGCAGCAACGTTTGGGGCCCTAAAGTAGAAGCACTTTTTGGTTATGGCACTTATCGATTATATGTTGATAATTCTACTCCACGCGGACTTACCACTATGGAGTACAATGGTTTTAAGCTAGGAATCGACGGCTCTTTTCCTGTCACGACAGACAATAGCTGGAGTGCAGGTGCAAAATTATTTCTATATTTAAAGTCGAGCCTTAACGAAAGCCCCACCTCTTCTGGTGGCAGCCCCAAAAATTCGATCAATCAATTTACCTTCTACGCATTCAAAAAGTACCAAGAAAATATGAAGTTAATCGGAGCGGTCGACGTTGAACTTTACTCAACAAACTTCTCTGGCTCCGGGGATAGCTCTGATCCGGCCACTTCGGCTTCTCATAAACACACCACGTTCTCTGGCGGCATCCAGTACATGTTCTAAAAGGTAGTCCGTACCTTTTTGGAGTGCGGCGCACAACATGGCCGCTTTTGGGCAACCCCTTATAAAAACTTCCTCGAGAACTGTCCCCTTGTCTATTTAATTCGCCCTGGGAGCGGCATTGGGCTTGTAATAGAACTTGATCTCCCAATATCTCAAGGAGTGAGATTTATGAAAAAGATAGCTGTTTTAGCCTCAGTACTAATCCTCGTTTCAGGCTGCGCGAAAGAAAAACATCGCACCCCGGCAAAGAGAACTCAAAACGAGCGAGCCAAACTGCAACGAATGATCAGTCAGGAACTGCCATATGATTATTTTGTGGATGCTCAAGTTCCTGAAGAGTTAAAACTAAGTAATCAACCGAAGCGCGCATGCAAAGACGAAGACATTGCGAAACTGACCCAAGATGAACGACAAGTCGAAAAATTAGCCTTTCCCGCTTATCAAAACATTGATCTCGCTAAAGAAACTATTCGTGAAGACAAAATTAAAACGAAAGAACACTTACTAAAAGTCTCACGCCATGTTGAACAAACACAAAGCTATTGCAAAGCTTCTCTTGCCAATCCTATCGATATTGCCAGTTGCACAAAATCAGCAGTGACTTCTGCTTACAAAAGCTTGAAAGAGCTGTGCGAAGAACTCGCCAAATTACAGCCTGAAGCGGACGCTCTTCTCCTGAGCATCACTCCCCCAGTTCCTAACTAATTTTAGACATAAAAAAACCCAAAGTACTTTCGCACTTTGGGTTCTTAATCGATGCCCGAACTGTTGTCCGGGCTCGAATACTCGCAGACTTGCTGCCAGCAATTACATCATCATGTCGCCGCCAGGCATTCCACCGTGGCCAGGCATTCCGCCCGCAGGAGCATCCTTCTTAGGAGCTTCGGCAATCATCGTTTCAGTCGTTAACATCAACGAAGAGACAGACGCTGCATTTTGAAGAGCTGTACGAACAACCTTAACTGGGTCGATTACACCGTCTTTTAACAAGTCTGTGTACTCTTCCGTGTAAGCATTGAATCCGTAGCTCACTGATTTTTCATTCGCGATACGATCTACAACGATCGCGCCATCAATTCCAGCATTCGCTGCGATTTGACGAATAGGCTCTTCGCAAGCACGACGGATAATCGCCGCACCGAACTTTTCGCCCTCAGTGTAGTTCGCTTTATCCAACGCGCGTGAAGCACGAAGTAAAGCTGTACCACCACCGGCAACGATACCCTCTTCAACTGCTGCGCGAGTCGCATTCAATGCGTCTTCTACGCGAGCTTTCTTTTCTTTCATTTCAACTTCAGATGGAGCACCAACGTGAATAACAGCTACGCCACCAGACAATTTAGCAAGACGCTCTTTGAGCTTCTCTTTGTCATAGTCGCTAGATGTTTCTTCGATTTGTGCTTTGATCTGCGCAACGCGTGCTTGGATCGATTTCTTATCGCCAGCACCATCGATGATCGTTGTGTTGTCTTTATCGATCACGATGCGCTTCGCTTTACCCAAATCTTTAATTGTGGCTTGCTCAAGTTTTTGACCCATTTCTTCAGAGATCAATGTTCCACCAGTCAATGCCGCAATATCTTCAAGCATAGCTTTGCGACGATCGCCAAAGCCAGGAGCCTTAACAGCTGCGATGTTCAATACGCCACGCAATTTGTTCACAACCAAAGTGGCTAATGCTTCGCCTTCAACATCTTCTGCAATAATCAACAATGGACGACCAGTTTCACGCGTACCTTCAAGTAGCGGAATCATGTCTTTCATTGAGCTGATTTTCTTGTCGTAGATAAGGATCGACGCGTTCTCAAGAACAGTTTCCATTCTTTCTGCGTTAGTTACGAAGTAAGGGGACAAGTAACCTCGGTCGAATTGCATACCTTCCACAACATCAAGTTCTGTTTGTGCAGTTTTGCTTTCTTCAACAGTGATCACACCTTCTTTGCCCACTTTTTCCATAGCTTTAGCTAACATTTCACCGATTTCTTTATCGTTGTTAGCAGAAATTGTTCCAACTTGAGCAATTTCCTTTTCGCCTTTAACCGGCTTTGCCATTTTCGTTAATTCTTCACGGATAGTTTCAACCGCTTTGTCGATTCCGCGCTTGATTTCCATAGGGTTGTGACCCGCTGTTACCATCTTCACACCTTCGCGGAAGATCGCTTGAGCCAACACAGTTGCAGTTGTAGTTCCGTCACCAGCATCTTCATTAGTTTTGCTCGCAACTTCTTTCACCATCTGAGCGCCCATATTTTCGAATTTATTTTCTAATTCGATTTCTTTCGCCACAGTCACACCGTCTTTTGTAATCAACGGAGCGCCGAAAGATTTTTCGATCACAACATTACGGCCTTTTGGACCCAAAGTGACTTTTACGGCGTTTGCTAATGCATTCACACCTTTCAAAATCAAACTTCTTGCATCTTCACTAAAACGAATTTCTTTACTCATTTTTTATTCCTTCAACTTTCAATTAGTTAAAAACGCCAAGAATGTCTTCTTCGCGCATCATCAAATATTCTTTACCATCTAACTTCAATTCTGTGCCTGCATATTTGCCAAACAACACTTTGTCGCCCGCTTTTACATCTAACGGAAGATTTTTGCCGTCTTCAGTTACGCGACCTTTGCCAGTTGCTACAACTTCACCTTTGATTGGTTTTTCTTTTGCAGTTTCTGGAATGATGATACCGCCCGCGGTTTTTTCATCTTCAGCCATACGACGAACCAAAATGCGGTCGTGTAGAGGGCGAACGTTCAAGCTAGCCATTTTAGAGAACCTCCTAAGAATTAATACTCATGTGTTAACCGACCCCAATATGAATCCCCCATAAGCAGAGTCAAGGCGTAACCCAAGATTTCTTTATTTCACGTAAAAATCACAGGAATTTCAGGTTCTTACAGAGACGGGGTCGGTGCACTTGTGGGTGGATTGGAACCATTCTGAGTTGTGGTGGCCTCACCGCGGTTGAGCATTGCGCGAATCAACTCGGCCACTTCATCTTTCGACATACGACTCGCAACAGACTGGATGGCATCAGGGCGTGACTTGAACCGGCTGAGATATACGACGAAATAATCTTCGACAGAAAGTTCTTGAGCGATTTGAAGATTTTCTTGTGCCACGCGCAGTTCGTTATCCATGCGCTCCAGTGGCTGTAACGCTTGCAATTCTTTTTCTGGGAGTTTTCCGGCGCGAGCCAAAGTCATCTTGTTGGCTATGCGAACCACATTGTTTTTTGCTTCAACGATCTGCTGCTCTTTCCAGATTTTGTAGATTTGGGGAGCTTCGCTTGCAGGCTGAGGAGCCGCAAAAGCTGCAACCGTAATCAGTGACATATAGATATAAAGTAGTGATTTCACGCCCACGCCTCCTCCTTGGAAGCTATACCGTACTATTACAAAGAGAGTGCCACCTCCAAATCGAAAATACGGGGCTTTGAGAGGCAGGATTGGGCACTTAATGCACCATGCCAGCGGCAAATGGCACCCTAAAGGTGCCGTTCGGAAACTCATCCGCTTCCTCACCCTTTTTGGGGAGCAACGCGCAAAAGTCTCTGTTTACTTCTAAAAGTAACAGCGAAGAGCTTGTGACAAACATACTCCTTCACGATTCTTTTGTGCCTGTGTCATTAAAATCAATTAATTAAAGTTTAGTTCGAGGAACCTTTAGTCTGCAGATTGATGTGGCGTTATGTATTTTATTCACTCATCCTGCATGGATCGTGTGTTTTACTCTTTTGGTTTTTGTCTTTGCGTAAACCCGCGCCCCTCATAACAGCCACTCAAATCGAGTTTATTGAACGAACTTCTCAAAAAATCTCACCCGAAAGCTTACCCACTCATTCACAATTTTCAGGAAGCGCGGCCCCCAAAAATGGGTTCAAGCGCGAACGAGCACTTGAGCGGCACCATAATGTAGAACTTAAAAATCTGCTGCCTCGCTTTGGAATTGGCCAACCTTCACGAAAAGCGACGGGCCAACAAGGTGTTGAAGAAAATTGGGAAGATGAGGTTTCGAGTTTTGCCAATCAAATGGATACAAAGACACAGCTTGAGACGATGCATTTCTATCGCGAAGTGTGGAATAAAATTAATGAGAAGTTTTATTACCCCATTGAACTCGCAGAACTTTATATTTCTGGAGATGTGGTCGTACATGTAGAAGTGGATCGCAGAGGAACTTTCAAAGGCCAGCTGTTAAAAATTCAAGCGACCAATCCTTTGCTCGAAGCTTTTGTTTTAGGTGTCGTGATGCAAGGCTTGAAGTTGCCACTTCAAGAGCGGTTTTGGCATACAGATGAAAAGTTAATCCCCTTAAGTCTTACTTTTCACTTTGGAACATATATCGATAAAATTGCGGAGCCCAAGGGAGGTGCGCTCAAAAACCGCTTACAGTTTGAACGCTTTGTTCGAATGGAGCCGAAGCTCAACAAAACTGTTCGCGACTTTTTCATAGAACACAAAATTCCTCCCCTGATCCCAATTCCGGGTGGTGCTATGCTAGACGTTGTCCTTGCGGTACAAATTCTTCAGAGCATTGGCAAACCCGGACCGAAACAACTCGATCAGATCAAACGAGACCGTCTCAAAGAACAGTTTCAATCGACACTGAAAGAGACTTTAAACCGATAGATCCCCACCCCTCGGCATGGCCAGCCCTCCATAATCGTCCTAGCAGCAACAAACAGATTCCCAGAACAATCATTTTTCTCATTTTCCGCTCCTCTCGTAGAGAAGACTCATTACAAAAGGTGGGCCAAGGGAAAACCAAAATACGTTATAAAAATTCAGTTTGGAATTTTAAGACTGTGGAGTCCGCAAGGCCTCGAAACCTCGATGGAAAAAATCAACTTCAAGAGTCCATGCCCTTGTGACTCAAACAAAACTTATATACTCTATGATTCAGTCTTATCGGGTTTTTACAAGGCTTTGAATGTTCTTCCTAAATGGCCCCGTCTCAACAGGCTCGGGTTTGACCACGCCATTGAAATAATCTGCATCTGCGACTGAAGAATACACATCCGCTAAAACCTGGCTTTTCATCTGACACAAAACCTCGTCATCGACCTGAGAACACGAATACTGACCGCCCGATTCCGGGCTATAGTAAGCACGCCATTTTCCTTCTTTATACTTTTCCTCGCCAAACATTTTCTTAAGTGTTGTTGAAATTTGACCCAAGGAAATATTCGCAATGAGATCCGTCGTAAACCAACCCGCGACCTCTCCAACTTCATAGTCTTGAATAAACATTGCCTTTAAGTCCAGTTTCTCTGCATCCCAATCATAAATCGGTGTGAGGTACCACATATTATGACTGCCGAAGGGATCTACAACGGCAAGCAATCGCTTTTCTCCGGTCTTCACATCGGGTCGCAAGATCAATGCTAAACTTTTGTCTTCGACGGTACTGTCTACACCGTCATGTACGCTTAAATCTGGAAGCTCGACTTTATCCAGAAAGAAATGAAAATCCCAATCAGCTTTGATACGTGAACTTGATAATGTCAGAATCAGGCGACGTGAATCTTCAGGGTCCACAAGTGCTTTAAAACGATATTCCGCAAGAACTTGAAACGTGCAGTCAACATGACCCTCCGCGCGAGCCGCGCCAGGAGCCAATATCAGAGCATAAAACAGTATTGTAATGATTTGTTTCATTTATCACCCCCTTGTAATAGTATACTTTGCTGCACAAAGTGGAAGAGGAATTTTTATGTTAATCGCCTTAATCATCGTATGTATCTGCTTTTTAGCAACACTCGTTTTTTGGTATTTCGAGAGACGCCGCTTTTTGGATGGTCATGTACAAGACTCCTTTCGAGCCATGGCCATGACCGCCCTCGAAGGAAACGCAAAACATTTTTTAGATTTAGCTAAATCCTCTCTAGAAAAAGAGTCTTCACTTGCACGACTTGATTTTGAACAAAAACAGCAATCAATCGCTGATATGCTGCAGCCGGTTTCGCAAATGCTCGGACGCTACGAAGATCAAATTCGCAATTTGGAACTGCAACGCCAAAAATCGTTTGTGACCCTTGAAGAGCAAATGAAACGCTTAAGCGAATCACAAGTGGATTTAGCCCGCACCACAGGGGCGCTCAAAGATGCGTTAAAAAAGCCGCATGTTCGTGGTCGCTGGGGAGAAGTGCAATTGAAAAATTGCATGGAGTTAGCTGGTATGTCGGAATACTGCGATGTTAGTTATCAAACCAGTATGACATTTGAAGAAGGCCGTATGATTCCTGATATGACGGTGCGTATGCCGGGCGGTCGAATCGTGATTGTGGATGCAAAAACGCCACTTGATGCTTTTATTTCTTCTCTTGAGGCCCCAACTGAAGAATTGCGTTCGGCTGAAATGATTCGACACGGAAGACACGTCAAAGATCATGTTAAGCGACTTGCCACACGAGCCTACGCAGATTCACTCAAGAATAGCGCGGACTTCACAGTGATGTTTTTGCCAAATGAGTCTTTCTTATATGCCGCTCTTGAGGTGGAACCAGATCTCATCGAGTTTGCTTTACAAAAAAAAGTTTTAATCGCTACTCCACCGACATTAATTGGTTTTTTAAAAGTCATTCTGTTTGGCTGGAACGAAGAAAAATTGGCAGAAAATGCAAAGCTGATTTCCGAAGCCGGTCAAGAGCTGCATAAACGAGTCGTTGAATTTATTGAAACTTATGTGTCTGTTGGTAAAGCTCTGGATAAAGCAAAAGCCGAATTTGATGCTGGCATGGGACGCCTCGAGAGACGTTTGCTACCCCAGGCTAGAAAAATGGAAACTTTAGGTGTAAAGAGTATTAAAGACTTACCTTCTCTTGGAGTTAGTGGTGAACCACCGGCAGAACCTTAAAAACTTATCTATTCTTTTGACCCGCATACACAAATCTTTGCTTGATCATCAATTTATGTCTGTGCAGGCCGCGAAGCGAACCCAATTGGGACCAAATGATAAACTGCAAATGCTTTTGCACGATCCTGATTTTCAATGGCTTCGTCCGCTGAGCCAATTAATTTCAAATGTTGATGGCGTCGTCTTTCAAAAAGAAGAGGTCACACTTGAACAACACAATGTGATGATTGCACAAATTCATGATCTCTTTTCAGATACATCTGATTTTTATTTGCGCTATCTACATACCGCCTTACATTTACCAGACGTGCAAACACTGCTTAAAAGTCTCAAAACGCCTTTGAATTAAATTTCACATCCAGTACTCGTATTTGAGACGCACCCTGGATTTGCTCTCGTAATTGAGTTGGGTTGTCATGCAGTAGCTGCCCCAAGTGAATATGTCCCACGCGATTTCTTAAATCAAAGAGGGTTGATTTGCATTTTGTTCGAATCCAATGCTCGAGATCATGAAGAGGTATGGTTTTCACTCGGTCATAAAAATAAAGTTTACAACCTGAATTGATATGCGTTTGTGGCACAGGCGCCTGACTCACATCGCCCCAAAACGCGTCTATCATCGGCACCCCATTGGTTCCGTAATCCATATAGATTCCACCAAGCTCACAAACCGGAGAGAATTCAAAACCATCCATAAAGGAAAGAGGCCCCTTGACTGGCGGCAAGAACACACAATTGATCGCACCTGTTTGCCCGTCAGCATGGATAAACTCAAGTTGATGAATGGTATAATTGATATGATCAAAAACAGCATCCGCTTTCGATAACTTCAAATCCTGACGAGCAGCCCAGTTTTCTTTTAAAATATGTAGGCGGTTTAATGCCTCCAGAGAAAATTCTCGCTCTGAAAGTATCTCTTCAGGCAAGGGCATATAATGAGACAGTTGTTCTACCAGTTCGACCAGTTTTTGTTTTGCTTTTTTTTCATTACAAAACAATTTTCCAAAAAACATTCCATCAAACCAAAGATGTTTGCCCGCTTGAAAATCCAGACGAAATAGTTTCAGCCAGGCTCTTTGCAAAGGTCGATCTATAATTCCATATTTCAATTTGATCGGCGCCTGACTCTCCTCGTCGAAGCGCAGCTCAAATTCAATTTCACCACAGTAGCGCAAGGGTCTTTGCTGTGGTTGTACGCTCCAAAAATACAGCTCTAAAAGCATTTGATCAAATGCAGAAGGCCAAAAGCCAATTCTCCATTGAAAACAAAAATGCAAAATTAGGCGTACTAGTTTTTTGATGTTATTTGTCAAATTCATGATAAAACCCAGGATGAATTTTTACTAAAACCATTGAAAGTACAAGTGGGAAGTATGAAACCGCAGGGCATTGATCGACTTAAAAACGGCCAGGAGCGCCTGAATCGGCTATCTCCCAGTTTTTGTTTAGTCAAATGGCGCCATGCTACTTTGAATTTTTCTACAGGTTCAGTTAAGTCCTGCTGTCATCTTCCGTTTCGATCGGTGGATTTAAAATCTACATCAAAAAATTTACAACTTCATGACACGATTGAAGATCAAATTGAACGCAAGCAAATGATTGATGGTGAACGTCCGAAAACTTGCGACTATTGCTGGGCCATGGAAGATTTAGGTCACTATAGTGACCGCATTGATTGGAGCAGTCAAAATTGGATGGAAGAGGATTTCAAAAATGAAAACCTTGTCCCTGGCGTGATTGCAAAAGCACCAACTTGGCTAGAGCTCAATTTTTCTTCTAAATGCAATTTGAAATGCTCTTATTGTTCACCAATTTATTCGCATCGCTGGCAGCAAGAAATAGAAGAGTTTGGCCCTTACCCCACTCACCCTGGGCACAATGATCTGAAGTACCTACAGGATATAGATTTTAATAAACCGTATGACCCCACTCAATTTTTAGAAACTTTTTGGCCGTGGTTTAAAGATATTTTTAGCAACCTCATGCTTCTTAAAGTCACCGGTGGCGAGCCCTTGCTGAATGAAGAAACGTTTCGGATTATGGAAATGTTAAAAGTGCAGCAGAATAAAAAATTACGTCTCTCGATCAACACAAATGCCTCCGTACCAGCCGCAAACTGGAGTCGTTTTATTGATTTACTTGTCGATCTTAAAAAATTAAACGCACTTCATAAATTTTATCTGCATCCAAGTCTCGATACCTTTGGCGCTCAGGCTGAATACATTCGTCACGGCCTCAACTTTAAAATTTTTCAAAAAAACATTGAAGAATATCTCGACAAAACTGGATACGATCTCGTTTTCACATGTACCTTAAATAATCTATCACTTGGTGGTCTTCTCGATTTTTGGAAATATATTTTAAAACTTAAAAAGTCTTATCCTAAGCAATGGATTTCAATGAGCACCCATTTGTTAATCGGACCGGCGTGGCAAAGCTTACAAATACTACCCGCCCATTTTTCCGAGCAATTACGTGAGGTAATTCAGTTTGCCCGACAGAATCAAACCACTGACACTTCGGGTTTTACGGAGCATGAAATTCAAGAGCTGACACGCGCATTGGATTTCATGCAGTCACCACTACAAGATAAAACCACAGCTCAGGCTAATTTTTTTCGTTTTTTTCAAGAGCATGATCGACGGCGCAAAACTCATTTCCTTCAAACATTCCCAGAACTCACAAGTTTTTGGCATGAATGCTCGATTCTGGCAGGGCAAAATCCTCATTCATCGTTTTCGGGAACGTCGGAAATGTTGTGAAGTTTTCGCAACATTTTTTGACACACATAGAAAATTCACCCTCAATCAAATATTCTAAGTTGCCATTGATAAATTTTTAAGAATTAAAATTACTTTTATACAGATGCCCCTTATTTAGTATGGACTTGCATAAGATTAAAGGGTTTAACTACCCACATACGGTCTGTGACAAAATCATCAAGACGATGAATGATTAATTTATGACTAAACTATTTATTATTGAAGACAGTATCGAAACACAGATTTATCTAAGAGAAATCTTAAAGGCCTATGATATTCAATGTGCAACGAACCTGAAAGATGCGCGTGAGATTCTTGAGCATAATATCAATAAGTGGGATTTAATTGTTCTGGACCGCTCTCTTCCAGATGGAGACGGCAAAGATCTCTGTATAGAATTAAACAAATTCAATCAACAAAACGCCTGCCCACCTATACTGATGCTGACCTCTCGCAGTGCTGTTGATGATAGAGTCGAGGGGCTAACGGCAGGCGCAGATGATTACGTAGTTAAACCTTTTGAACCTCGCGAACTGATTGCACGCATTGAAAATTTATTGCGCCGGCGAGCCGCGAGCGCTCAAGACTCTCAATCGATTATTCATTTTGCAAACTTAACGGTCAATTTGGAAGCACAACGCGTATTTATTCATAAAACTTCAGGTGTAGATATTGCGGCCGAGTTAACGCCGATTGAGTTTAAAATTCTTTTACATTTGATAAAAAATTATGGCAAAGAGCTGGGGCGAGATGAGTTGGTGCAAATCATGTGGGACAAATCGAGTTTAAGTAAGCGCAATATCGACACACATATTTGTCATTTAAGAAAAAAATTGGCCAGCAGTTCTGTTGCAATTAAAAATCGGCGCGGCAAAGGTTATTTCCTTACCAAGTTAGAATCCAAAATGCCAAAGACGATCAAACAGAGCACAGATCTTCCCTCTTTAAATAAAGGCCTCGGTAACCTGTCGCAATCGTCCATTTAATTCAGCCGCACATATTCTGCCCAGGCTATGTATTTGAAAAAGTGGATTGCCAGAAATAGCTTTGACAACCCTTCCTTCGATTGCAGAAAATGGTGCAACCTTGATTATTTTTTAGGATGGGTTCAATGAACATTCTTTGTCTTGTTTTTTTAGTTCTTTTTAGCCACTTTGCAATCGCAAAGGATTCCGCCAACAGCGAAATGCCCGCCAAATCCTCCCGCAAGCAAGTCATAAGTGCACCCGTCGTTTCCCTGGATGACAAGGATTTCACCCCTTGCCTTAAAGCTTTGAATGAGGAAACTGTGGTCTGGAAAGATAAAGTCATTCCTCTCGATCCAATGGGACACACCTTTTTAATTAAGGCGGATAACAACACCATGCACGTGATCGGTACAAAAGCCGCTTATATTTTGTCCGACAAGCCCGATTGCACAACTCGCATTGATCCAGATCCCTTAGCTAAAATTCAGCAACTTTATAATGCCGTGGCCGCAAAAGACGCCAAAAGTAAAAAAGTTGTGATTGATAAGTGTAAGTATTTGCCGCTGGCTTTTCAGTCTGAAAATGCAACAACTACGCCGTCTGTGGCCCAGTAAAAGTAGGAAATCGGGGCCGATCGAAACCCACCGTCCCCTTGATTATTCCAAAAATTAAAAAACCCAATCCGCTGGATTGGGTTTTTTAATTTTGGCTCACCAGAGCCGCTTCAACACAACTATTGTTCCGCCGCTCGAAAGTCAAATGATTTCAAGCATTAACTGCACGCCTCTGTACTTGAATGAAGAGTTCCTCCGACATAAATACCTCACTGAAAAGCTCTCAACGACCCAGATTTCGAAGCTTACTTTTTCCGCCAGATCGACCGTTGCGAAGCACTTAAAACGGGCTGGTGTGCGCGTGCGCCCATACGACGAAGCCGTTGAGGGGCGGTCAGGACAAGTCCCATTTGGTAAACGCATCAAGGATAGGCGTATGGTGGATTGCAAATCAGAAGTACGCTTGATTCAGAAGATGCAAGACCTTCGCGCCAAGGGCTTCAGCTATTGGAAGATTGCCGACCACTTCAATGATTGGGGAGTGACGACAAAGAACAAAGGTTCGAGATGGCACCCCACAACTATAATGAAAATTCTGAAAGGCAACAGCCAAGATTAACGCCCAAAGTCTTGGAACTAAGTTTTTAGTTGTTAAGAACTAAAGGTTTAGTTAGATTCTTCTTTACGGGGGAATCTGTGAAAAAATCAAAGGCATCGAGCCAAGACAAACTATTAACTGAAACTGAATTAGAACTTATGACTATTCTCTGGCGATTGGGAGAAGGAACGGTCGCTGATGTTATGGCAGAACTTCCCAAGGAGCGTGAACTTGCCTACACTTCAGTATCTACGATTATACGCATCCTTGAACAAAAACAGGTATTGAAAGCTCGCAAAGAAGGTCGCGGACACATTTATGTTCCCGAACTAAAAAAATCTGAATATGAAGCACGAACAGTTAAGCACGTTGTTGATCGGGTGTTCGAGGGAACGCCTGTCGCGCTCGTGAAGCAACTATTAGATACCGTAAAACTTGATGACTCTGACCTTGCTGAATTGAAGAACCTCATCAATAAGGCTGGTAAGAAATGAGCCTCGCTCAAGCTCTTTCAACATACCTCACGTTAAATCTTCTTATTGTCATTGGCTTTATCGGATTAAAAATATTTTCCCTTTTGCTTCGACGGAGTGGATTTCAAATCAAATCCGCAATCGAACTAAAACTGCATTATATGGTCCTCTCAATAGTAATAGGACTTACTTTATTCCATCCTTTCGTGCCAGGTAATGAGATTTTTAAGCCAGTTGCCAAAGTGTGGTCCGCTCAGTCGATCAAGACATTTACGGATCAATACAAAGCGCCAGACAAAGGCGGCTATCTGAGTTTGCCGATGCCCACTGGCACGAAGACTTTAGATGCTGACGTGGTTTCTATCACTTGGATAATTCTGACTCTTGTTCTTCTAGGTTTCGGCGGTGTCGGAATGTTTCGTGACCTCAGAACTCTTCTGCGCATACAGCGTTCGTCGTTTTCGATCAAGCGAATCGGAGGAATCACCATTTTGGCGAATGACGAAATTAAAGTGCCGTTCTCCTACTGGCTTCCAGGCCGGGCGAATGTCATCATGCCAACGGCAGTTATATCCGCACCAAAAGATTACCGCATGGCACTGGCTCACGAAATTCAGCACCATCGGCACGGTGATACAAAGTGGGTCTACGTTTTGTGGGGATTAAAACTGCTCTGTGTGTCCAATCCCCTTATTCATTTATGGAATCGATGGATTTCAGAGATTCAAGAATTTGCCTGTGATGAGACTCTGGTCGACCAAAATAAAGTCGAGTCTCAGGCATACGCACGCTGCCTCGTCGAGGTGGCACAAACCGCAATAAACCAGAAGTATGTTCCCGTATGCGCGACGGGACTCACATTTCTGGTTGAACGCAACATCCTTAAAAGGAGGATAGAAAAAATGTTTACCAAAAAGCCAAAACAAATAGGACGGTCGATCAGCATTGCCTTTGGCGTCGCGCTTGCTTGCATCATGGGAGCAACTGCATACGCCTCGAAGGGACTGGTTCAAGATCGTCGCATTACTATGTCGCAAGCCAAAGTCATGGCGGAGAAGGCACGTCAGAACTCTGACTTTCCGGTCGTCGTGAATGATTTGGTATTGAAACAACTCAACAGATACATAGGTACGCCCGAAGGTCGCGAGTTCATGCGAACGGCTTTACAGCGCATGGAAAACTACAGAACTCTTATTGAAGACAAGCTCAAGGAATACGATGCCCCTACAGAATTGATGGCTGTGCCAATTATCGAGTCTGGCTATCAAAATCTTGAGCAAAGCAACAATATGGGTTGGGGAGCCGGATTGTGGATGTTTATCGCTCAGACGGCTCGCACTTACGGTTTGCGCGTGGATGCACAAGTTGATGAGCGTCTTAACGTCGATTTGCTGACTGACGCGGCGATGAGGTATTTAGGTGCGAATTACCTGCGCTTCAAAGATTGGCACCTTTCAACTCTCGCCTACAACATCGGCGAAAACAGAGTACAACAAGCCATTGAAAAAACAGGCTCAAGAGACGCCTGGGTCTTGATCCGAAATGGCTACGAAAACGACCGTGATTATCTACCCAGATTGATGGCGGCGATTTTGATTATGCGCAATCCTAGCTCGGTTGAGTAATAAAGCCTATCGTGGGGGAGCACTGCTCCTCCACTATTTCATATGAGGATTTTGGGACGGCAATACAGGGTGCTATAATGAGATGCCGAGGGTCTTCTGAGCGGCTAACACTTGATCGACAACTCCATCTAACTGCGACGCCTTGGTCGCGCTCCATACCATTGGATAAAGTTGCTCAAGCTGGCTTGCGATGGTTTGGTTATTTTTTCCCCAGGCGATCTGAGCAGCGTGAGCAATCGAGTACGCAATGCCGGTCTTCGCGCTATCTATATTCCCATCGCTGTAGCAATCGGTATTAGCGATCTTTGCAGGGCGCCGAATCTATCACAGTTACCAAATGTATTTCGCACCATTCGTTCATATCGCATTGGTTGCACAAATCCTCCTCGACCACAAGTGGACCAAATGAACCCCACACAGGGAGCCGCCCCTTATGACACTGGTATTACTGCAAGTAGTTCTTTAAGCCGCTCCAGTGATGGCGCTGCCTTGAAAGCATCCCTATACGGAAATACATATCTTGCAGAATTGTTCCGCACCGCTTGTCGCATCGAAGGAATCAAAGAGCGGAAGTATGTGAAATGCAATTCCTTTAGCTCTGGATCGGATTCCATCAGTTTTTTAATTTCGTCGGTGACGATATCAATTTCACGCTCCAAATCATCTTCATCAGGACCACGAGACTCACCATCCATCTCAGCTTGCTCATGTGCGACGCGAAGGTTATCAAATAATTGAGCGAGGCGGCTCAAACGTCCCGATATCTGTAAGAACATCGTTGGCGCGGGAATTATTCTCACATCACGGTCCTGTATTGGCATCGAAGCCATTACCTTATGGTTAGATTTGCAGTTCGGGCAGTTGAACTCCTCATGGTCATTGTGACCGTCCTGCTTAGTGAATCGGACCTTTAACGTAACTCCGCAATCACAAATAATATCTTGTTCTTCCCCATACGGAAATCTTGCTGCTTGATTCATGTTGCTCCTCTAATTCGACTACGATTCCTACCTGTGAATCGGCAATTATCGCGTTCTTGAACAGACCAGACAAATTGACGAGACTTCAGTCCTGACAATCCGTCGTGCATCAATTTGAATGTGATAAGCCGCTTGTTGCTAGTCCGTATTTGCAAAATGCTGACAAATCAATACCAAGGTCAAACGACCTGGTTCGATCATCTTCTGAAAATGTCTCATTCACCGAGGCAGAATTGAATAAATATGCTGACCATATTTTTTTGCGATCCCGCGAAAGAGTCTCGGAGTTCATTGTTTTATCAACGAACTCTTTACCTAGAAGGTTCTCTCTGTCGGCACTCTGAAGCTTTGGCACAAAAGCATTTTTCAAATACCCGACTTCATAGAAATAAACGGGTCGAACGACGTGCAGATTTGTTTTCTTGCCCTTATATTCTACCAGAATCGGCTTTGCTGAGATTTGATAAAGATGGGCGTTGCCAAATTTAACGTCGGTGACATCAACGATATTATAGACCTTCTTTTCGTCCTTGCGATCCTTTTCTCTGCGATAGCCTTGTTTTGAAAGGTGGACAATTGGATCGTCCATATCGGAATCAAAGATGAAATAGCGGTCCCAGTCAGTGATTTTGTGATGGGCAACAAAAATTTCAGGTCTGCCCTCAACCCTGAAGAACCTGAACCCACTTGCATATCCAAACGAGAAACGTAAGTTCTCATCTGGATTGTACGGAGCTTGTGGATGACCTAATGGATCTGCACTTTCAAGTCCGTAAAATAGGCGTGTTGGATAAGACGCCGATCCACCGGAATAATTCGATGTACTGGCAATAGAATTATAATGGCGGTCTATCAAACTTCGACTTTCCAGGCTGTCGGCGTAGGGATTGAAAAAATCTGGATAGGTCTTATCTGCGTCCGGTGAGAAGTATTCAGGTGCTAACAATGTACGAATCTTTGTTTTTGCCGCATCAAGGTACTGGCTTGAAATTCTATCTCGCTCAGCCTTCGAGATTCCACTCTCGAATGTCGGCATGATGACTTTGAATTTTATAATCTGTTTTGGTTCCCTCAGTTCGCAAATTTGATGTTTCAAATCCCTTGCTATCTCCGCATCGGGCAAGTGGACATCGCGGTCGGGCTTCGTAACGCCCTCAAACAGAAGTGCTTCATGTGGCGTAAGTTGATAGCGAAATGATGATGGATCAATTTCAGCCCTCTTGAGTGAAGAACTGCACGCGGAGACGAACGCAACAATGGTAATGATCAATACTACGGTTCGCATTGTCCGTCCTGAATTGTTTTGCCTGAACGACTTTTATACTCATCTCGCCAATGGCGAAGCTGTCCGGCATAGATATTTAACAGAGAGTTGTACCCTGATTTTCCCTTTGCTGTAAGTTCCAGACCATTTGAGGCAAGGTTACGTTCAATTTCTTTGTAGGAGACGCCTGTTTCTTTGATCGAGTTCCATGCCGAGCAAAACTGCTCAAAAGCGTACTTTGCTGACTTTTCGTAAGCTGCACGGCGCTCATCGAAGTTTTCCTGTCGCTTTGCGAACATTTCCTGAACATCAAACTCGCCAATCTCGATTGATTCTGTGGCATACGCAACCTTTGCCAAACCTGAGTCGTTCGCATTGAACATATTGTCAATGTAGGGAGCCACATTGAATTTAACAGTACCGTCTTTAACCGGCGCACGAATGGACATGGTGTAATCAGGTCCGTACAAAAACGTCGCCTCTCCTGACCTCACCAGTTCGCGCCTGCCATCCTCACTGACTTCGGTTCGCATTTTAGTCATGGTTTTTTTATCTTGTGGGACCGTCACGTTTTCGACGTAAGAATGTTCCCCTCCAAAAAGATCAAAAAAGAACCCCACTATAGCGATGTGCATTGCTGTGAAAGTGACAGCCGAGAACTCACATTTATCTGAATAATATATTGAGGGCTTGCAAGTCTTGGTGTGTTCTTGAACCTCATTGACCTTAAATGTTCCAAGATATTCCGTCTCAGCCTTAGCAGTTTTAACAATCCGCGCTTCAAGGGTTTCATCATCAAGCGTGGGCTTTTTTATTATTTCAACAGAATATGAAATCTCAGCTTCTTTGACCGACTTGACCTCACGTCGTAGTTCCTCGCCAAGCTCATTGCGGACAAACTTCTTTTCAATAGACGAGCACGCAGCACAAACAAGAACGAAAACACAAATTATGGGCAGCTTACAAAGGGGCTTCATGCTAAAAACCATATCCTTTCGACGCATTGGCTTTTTTCTTCTCCAATTCGGATTTAAGATTGGTTCTGAATGTCTCCCACTTTGACTCGTCGATGATAGCCAAGACAGCGGCATTGCCATTTTTCTTTTTCAAAAGTTCTGCTGAATAACTCTTGCCATCTTCCCAGCTTAAAACCTCACAGGCATTGGAACAGTAGGAGTCAGTGTTTGAGTCTCGTCCCATCGAGACAATAAAACTTGGATTATCTGGGGTTGTTTTGTATCCATCACCGAATTTTGCGGTTATTCCTAAAAGAATATCTTGCGCCTTCGGGAGAAATCTAAACCAAATTGCGAATAGATCGCCCTTGTAAAACTTGAGACGCACACTGTAAATGGATGGCTTTCTTTTCTTGTCGGTGCCGTTTAAGTTTGAATTGTCTGCGCAATCATATTCTTGATCTATAATTTGTTCGCTGGGGGATTTGTTACACAGATACCGCGCCGAAGTTAAAATACTTTTATCTTTCTGAATCGTGGCGACCATTTCTGGCTTGCTGTCAAAGAATCGCACGTCTTTACGCGACTTAAACTCATCCAATTTCATTCCTAATGAGAAGTCGTAGAATGACTTTAGTTTACTCGCTTCGGCACTTGCGCTGATCGTGAGAATCAACAGGGTTATAAGGACTTTATTCATTTTTCCTCCCCATCGTCGACTAAATCCTCGAAGTCCTCGATAGTCAGTCGGACAATTTTTGAAAATAACTTCTTAGATGGCATTGATTTGAGATTGATGTGCGCTTTTTTTCCGAAAAGTAAGTAGTCCACACTGACGCCAAAATAGTCGGCGAGCGTTCCGAGATGTTGTGGATCGTATGTTTTCTTTGAACCGCTAAGATAGCCCGACAGCGTGGATTGGGAGATGCCGGATTCCTTGGCAAGTTTGCGCAAAGAAATTCCAGCGTCTGACATCAATTTTTTTAATGTTTTTGGTAGCGCGATGGTTTTCATAACGCCATCTATTCGTAACGACTCATTATTATTTGAAGGATAGTTCACTCCACCGATCACATTGTGTTCGTCCGCCGAACTCTGACTTGAGTCTGCGTTTGGTTTTTTTCTTTTGTTTTCAACGCCCATATCGTTCACCCCTTTCAACTGGGCTTAATTCGCGTTCACATCTGCGAACTGGACCAAAAATTTTAGGGTCCTCGGAAATGAATGTAGGATGGGACCCAGAAAAATGTTCTGTTGAGAGCCACTCCCCCCATAAAGCCGGACAGGAATGGTCAACAATATGCCGAGATAAAAGTTGCGCGAGCGCCCTAAGCTCTCATAGGCAGAGTCATTACTGGATTCACGATAGCCCCGCGCCGTCATTGAAAACTTCCGCGTATGTAGCCCTCACGAGTCCAAAGGAGAGTTTTGTTTTTCAACAAGCTGTAAAGCCTGGTCCTCAATTCTGAAGCACTTATATTGGTTCGTTGCGCAAGCTCATTGAGCGAGACTGGCTTGATGCTTCCGATATGACCGAGAATCAAATCGTCGATTGATGGTTCGTGAGTAGCCGACTGAACGGCTGAGGGAGTATCGAGAGCCTTCACTGAAAGACCTTCATTTTCTTTTACAAGGACAATCGGAAGATTTTGAAACGATTCTGCGGCACGATGTTCGCAATCAAGAAATATCTTGCCGTCACTGTCCATTTTCAAAGCGAGTATCGACTCTGCCCATGCGTGAAACTCTCCACTTCCGCGTAACCTGTCACCTGCGCGTTTATTCGAGCTTCCTTTTGAAGCGTGATGAACCAAAAGAATCGCAGTCTTAAAGTCATCACGAATTTTTCTAACTTGATGCAAAATCTCAGCGATTCCGCGAGTATCAGTTTCGGAAGTCGTAACAATTCTTACCCAGCAGTCTAAGACCAATAGATTTGGACGGACTTCATTGACTATTGAGCGCAGTGCTTCGATTCCGTTTTCGGTATCAATTAAAAGTCTGTCATCAGTAGTCAATATGCTGAGGCTCGGAGCGTCGTGAACTCCTTTTGCCTTTAGCATTAAATTGAGGCGCTCTTTTTGAATACTTTCCGTATCTTCAAAATTGGCATAGAGAACTGACGCCGGTCGTTCAGCATCGAACTTTCCAAAAACCGGCAAGCCAAGTGCAAGATCGAGACAGGCTTGCATTGAGAGCCAAGATTTCATGGTTTTGGGAGGCGCAGTCAATAAAGCTATGCCTTGATCGAGAATTAGCCCCTCAATTAACCACTTAATCTTCTTGCCACTCAGTTCGCGGACCTTCTTTACCTTTACCATTATTTCATTTCATCACGCTTGACACGTGTTGTCAATCAAAATAGAATTGATTATCAAATGTGTATTGATCTGCAACACGCTAGTCGTTTAGGATTGGATAATATGAAGTTTGAAAAGAAGAAACCTCAAAAGAAACCTAAGAGCTATGAGGGCTTCTCTGAAGAGTACCCCATGTTCGCCTTTAGGGTGCCGAAGACAGAAGGCTCCCAAGCCCGATTAGAGCGCATTAAGGGAAATCTGGAGGCTATCTATGACCGCCTCAAAGCACAGCGCAAGCCGGATCAAAAGGTCATCAATAGAAATGATATTTTATTTGAGGCTTTGGACAAAGGCTTAATTCAGGTCAAGAAGGATGTATCAAGTTAGACATCAATATCAATTTGATAATCAAAAAATAATTGATTTACAAAATAGACGCGTTGCGCTATACTGATCTTGGTTGTCCGTGATGGTACGGACAGAAAAGAGAGGATAGTATGAAAAACGTCAGTCAAAAATCAGACCTAGAACTGGCTCAAAGGCTTTCCGAACTATCACGGCTAAAAAAGGATATAGAGAAGGAGTATTCGCAGTTACGCGAGTATTTTCTCAAAAGAATGGACCTAGCTGGCGTCAATGCCATCACTTTCGGCAACGTTGCGCTTTCTATAACTGAGAAGTCGCGCCAGGACATCGACAAAAAATCACTGATGGCGGCTCTGGGTGAATCTGTGGTTGAGCGATTCACAAAGCAGACATTTTTCAAACAACTCAATGTCGAAACCGTTGCGGCTGAAGTCCGCAAAGCGGCTTAATGGAGGTCTGCCATGAGCACTCGATCAATCATCGTTGTTACGGGTAGGGACCTTTATGACCAAGACCAGACAGTCCGTCTATACAAACATAGTGACGGCTATCCCACTGGAGTTCTGCCTTTAATTAGCGAAGCCCTATCTAAGGCAAGGGAGCAATGCGATGCCGACTTTGAGCGGTTCAAACACAAGCGACGCTTACCCAACGTCGATCAGGTTGTTGGAATCCTCATCGGTGCTGCCACTGATGTTTATGGTATGGGTATTCGCATTGATGCCTGTGACGAGGATAGCGCCATATACGCTGAGAAGTTTGAGTCAAAGCATCTCGGTTGTCAGGGTGACTTAGAGTGGATTTATCTGGTCAATTTGAACGACAGCACGGTCAAAGTTTACGGAGGTGGATACACTGGCGAGCTTCCGCAAAAGACTTATAAAATCGGTACCGTTGACCCACTTAAATATGTTGATGGTCTATATCCAGAGTATCAGGCGAGCGAACGCTGCGAAATTCAAGAGGCTATTAGCGGTATCGAGGCACTTGGATTCAAAGTAAACCCCAAGAGAAGACATAAAGCAAAGTCATCAAAGGCTCGACAATCCGGCTCTTCAAATTCCGTCGTTGTTATACCGATTAAGGCGGCTTAACATGAGCTACCCTAAACGATGCGGTCTTTATGTGCGCGTAAGCACGTCAGACCAAAATTGCGATCTTCAAATTCAAGAATTGACCGAGTATGTGTCGAGACGGGGCTGGACAGTTCATAAGGTCTATCAAGACAAGGCATCTGGCGCAAATCCGAATCGGAAAATGCTTGGTGCTCTCATGCAAGATTGTCGATTTCATCATATTGATATTGTTTTGACCTGGAAACTTGATCGGCTTTTTCGTTCCTTGAAAAACATGGTTGCAACATTGGATGAGATCACTGGATATGGTGTTGAATTTATGTCGGTGTCAGACGGAATTGACCTCAGTAAAGACTCACCAAGTTCGAGGTTAATGCTTCACCTAATTTCTGCATTTAGCGAATTTGAGCTTAATCTCATACGAAGTCGTGTCGTCGCAGGACTACAGGCGGCAAAAGCGCGAGGGCAAAGACTCGGAAGACCGCCGGTCATATCAGAAAAAATTCGAGCGGAGGTCCATAAACTCAAACATAATGGGATGAGCGTCAGAAATATTGCTCAGCAAGTTGGAATCGCGAAAAGCACGGTTCAGAGGCTATTAGAGGAGTGTACCGACATACCCTTTCAAACCGACTTGAAAAACTCCAATGATTCCAAGGGCTGAAAATGAACACATGGGAGTGCCGAGAAACTAAAGTATATGGGACGGGATTTAATCGAGGCAGAAAAATTATATCAGGAGCTTCAGGAGGATTGGCGCTGGCTTCAGATACAGCGAATCCGATCAGACGGAATTATTTCACCGATCGAAGTTCTTTCATTCAAGTGGGCGGCATCAGTCCCTTCACTATTCTTTACTCTGGGAATCGAGCCTGACCAAGAAATGCAATGGAGGTTAAGACAATGTTTGGTAAACGATCTTTCCTTTCACGATTTTTTATTAGCTCTCAAAACCAAAAACGCAGCATAACGGTGAACACGATTCCCGCCGAGCCAAGAGGAACCCCACCCGTAGTGGCTAACTGTCTTGTGGTCAAAGGCAAGGTTGCCGACTTATCCAAGTTTCTCAGCGAAGTTGGCGGATGCAAAGTCACTTGGCGTGGAGTAGGCGAATACTCGCCTCTTAACTTCGATAGTATTGTACCGTTGCCACAGTCGGAGGTTGATTGCGTATGGCGAGGTGGTGGACAAATTGAACTTGAGCGATTGCGTTTTGCACATTGGCGGATCAATTCAGACGTTGCCGGTTGTCGCCTGAAAGAGCAATCACACACATTGACGTTTTGGTTCGGCACGTCGGGAGAGGCTCCGATTTACCTTGTTCAAGTCCTTATAGCTCGATATCCACAATTAAAGCTTCACCTTTCTTTTGACAGACGGGACCTGAATGGCGTCGTGATCGGTCGGAACGGACTTAGTTTTGTATGGGTTAAAAACAAATTTCCGAAGGAGCGAGCGGCGTAATTCGATATGTCGTCACGACATCCAAAAAAAGATTGAACGCCTTCGGTGCAGGTCAGTGTTTTTGAGGTATAGACCAATTAAATCGAGTTTCATTCTGAATGTGCTGTCATGTTCGCGTGTCACCAAGGGTAAGCGATATGTTGTTTTCAGGGTGAATATCACACGACTTGCACGTCATTTCGCATCCTCAAACGACATCTTACAAAAGAAAGTGTCAACGGGAATGAATACCGTCTGCGCTTGACCGCCGATCATAATCTTACGCTCCATTAAACCTATAACTCTATCCTCTTTGAAAAGAACACAATCATACTGCTTCAGTCGATGGTAATTCGGAAGGTAAAAGCCTGTTTCCACAGAATGATAAAGCACGGTTCTATAACTTATCTGAAACTCTTGGGCTAAATCCTTGAGTGTTTCGCCATTGAGGTTACGCAGGGCTATCAATCGTAAAACGGCATGGTTATGTCGTGTTCGAGGTTTCTTGGTTAATTCCATATTTCGATTATAGCGCAGGTACATTAGATTTTACTGTCGTCATATCGGAAGTATTGTGAACAATGCGACTGTAAATTGAAGGCGCAATGTGAACATAGTGCGAGATGCCTTCATTCGAGGTTCAGAAGCCAAACTAGAGGCGCTAGGGCGGGTTATACCCCCAGCCCGCGCCGTAACTTGCGAGGTTGGAAACGGAGATTAAGCGAAGGTGAGACGGAAAAATTAGTATTAATCCTATAGGGAGATTTTTTCCGACCTACGGTCACATGACCACACAATGACGAGTGTTTTTCCTTCCACTGAACGACAGTACAATCCCAGAGCCTTTAGTTTTCGCCTAATGCACTTCACGGCGGACTCTAGGCTACCAAATGGTTTGTCTGGGCGGAGGCTATTGAGATTGGCGAGAGTGAAGCCCTTACCGTGCTCTGGACGTTTGGCATTTTGCAGCAATAAATCAATGAATGTATCGGCTTTGCGTGGCTTTTGAGGTTTCGACATCCTCATCCGCCCATATTCTCCGTCTTCAAGCGTATTGACCACAAATCCATATTTCGTAAGTGGGTACATCGACAATATGAGGACCGTAACGGGAAAATGAAACACCCGCCCTCGGATCGCTTGCACGATGCTTTCCTCAGCCGTCTTCCGCCCACCGCGCCCCTTACTGAATGACTTCTCCATTCGTTTCAACCATAGCGCTGCTGACAACTGCTTTTTTGGTGCTTGGTACGTATATAATTTGTCGGTGCTTTGAAAAACAATCTCATTATCAAGTCTAACTGCATACTCATCGCAAAAATCGGTTTCGTTGTAGAGAACGGACGCCAATCGCTCTTGGACTACTGTGTCTTCGTCGTTAGGAATCATAGCCCCAAATATAACCACGTTTTTATCTGCGAGACGGTTCATTCCTCGGCATTTGCCCAAATAGATTTCTGGATCAATCTGGAGTCCGAACTTAACGACCAATTCCCGAAATCTTGAATTTTTTGTGAGGTCCATGCGAGTAACTACAAATGTATTGGACGGATCAGTTTTTATGCGTTTCAAATTCTCAAGAATGTAGCCAAGCAGAATTTCGACATTCTTTTCATTGAGCATCAGTTCATCACTGTTGGTAACAGAACTGTGACTCACAAACAGCGACTCCACGCCAATATGATCCAATACCTGATGAATCTCAGCGCCTGGATGCAATTCAATAAAACCATCGTCTTGCGAATTGTATGTCTGGCGAATTTGTTCCATTGGCAAGTTAAATGCGCCCGAAATTTCACTGATGGTACTTGTCGCGTCTGCGCAGATAATTTTCATCGTTGAGGCATCCGGTATGATTCTTAAATGATATTCGCTACCATCATAGCTCTGGGTAATTCTCACTAACGCATTTGTATGAGAAATAAACGTTACCCACCGATCCCACTGATGCAGATCACTTTTTGATATGCCGATCTTGACAGCTTCGATAAGTTCATCGTCGGCGATTGGAGGAATGGACAACATTCGGTTTGGAAATAATGAACAGTCCTGTACTTGCAGAGTATTGCCGCCGATTTCTTTAACTCGCAAAGAAAGATAGCCAAGACAATAGTCAATCTTGTTAATCCCTACGCTTTTTTGGAGTCCAAATTTTCTCCACGCATCTTCATCCATCAAGATGAAGTCAGGCTCTTTGTATGCGCTGTCCTCTCGAAACTGGTAATAGTCCTCGGTTGATAAATTTCCGAGGGTGCTGATAATGACATCATATTCGCCATCAATGGCAGACTGACGAGTTCTAAAATACGGACATCGCTTTTGAAAATCACATGGCGACTGACAGACGCTCCAGGCTGATCGCTGCTGAGCGATTGCAAGCCTTCGCCTTCCTGAATTTGGACATGAACTGATATCGTCCTCCGCCTTACGTTCTTTAGGTATTTCCTTTTCTCCAAACAAACGAATGATTTTTAGTTCGCGTCCGTTGTCTGCGGCGACTTTCCGCAGTTCAGTCTCAGTTTCGCGTGCCTTATCGTTTGAGTAAGTCAGAAAATGAATCTTATGTCCCTCAAGACAGAATTTCATTAACGCGTGACTCTTGCCGAATCCTATTGGCTCCGAAACAAAAAGCAATCGGTACGACGATATCTGTGAAAAAAGGTCAATCGTCTGTTCAAGGCGCGAACGCGCCAACTGTTGATTGATCCAACTTACTTTTTTAGACACACATCTCCCTCCACGCCGAAGATTTCCTTCGGTCGTTAAAATTTCTAGTGGAGTAAAACCATTTTGATGATGTCTTGTGAGTCGCGGAAGAAAGGTGCTATGATGAAATCAATGAGCGGAGGTTCGTCCTCCATTTTTGTTTACAGCCTCAGTACACGGCTAATGTTCTGGGCTTTATTTTTTGGATATATTTCGCTTTTTCGTCTCCTTATTTTTAGTCAAAGTTATTGACCATCCTCTTCTCTCAATTTCTGTCGTAAGCTCCTCTAGGCTTAAATCCCTTAACTGCGTTTTTGCAGGTGAGCCTCCAGATTTAAGTGAGACATCAATTTTTTTGCTTATTGTGCCGGAAGCATACATCTGTTCGAGTAACTCCGTGTGCGCCTTCACGGTTTTCAGGTGATTTCGATTTTTCTGGAATGCTATCAGTGGTTTTATTTCCAACCCAAAACAAGTCCAAGTATTCGGAGCGCCTAGTTTGGTTCGAGGGTCATATAGTGGAAAAACCCAATGCTTCCAGTGAAAAGTCTCTCTTCCCGTTTGAGCCTCGCTGTCATGCAGACCTTCGAGACTACCGATTCCAAGTTGAGCGAATGAGATCAAAATTTCCCGCACTTCCTTCGTCGAGACATTCCCAAAACTTTTGAAAAGAGCATCATTGTTAATAAAGGATGCAATGTGCAGTAAATCCGTGGAACTTGAAGTACGCTGACGGGTCTTCAAGAAAAATAGGAACGCAGACATCGACTTATTGGTCGCCAACAAATTTTCTATCTCGCGCTCGATTGCCTTAAAATCCAAATCAACTGCTTTTTTATCCAAGGTCCCTCCCTTAGTAGATTCAGAATATGCCGATTTGTATAATAAGTCAATGATAAATTAATGCAGTAAATAGCTGAGACTAGGTCTTGTTCCTACATATCAAGTGTCTCACTATGATAATGTATAATAACTCATCGACATAATAAACGCGCCGTGTTACTGTTTATGTATGGGAAAGGGCGCGGCACTAAAAGCAGATCGGTCGATTGAAAACGGTTCCGTTGAGGGTCCCGTCCTCGCTTTGCCTGAAAATGCTCTTTCAGTTGTCCCATTAACTGTCCCACAACATTCACCATCTGGACTTGAACATACTAAATCAGCTACAACCTCCGACAAGGTATGCACCAAATGTGGCAAGAAAAAGAGTCGATCTGAATTTCACAAGAACAAGTCGAAGCCCGATGGATTGGACGCTTCCTGCAAGAAGTGCATTTCCGCTATTAAAAGAAAACGGCGACAAACAAAGAAACGAAGGCAGCAAGAGACTCTGAGTTTCACTTCCGCAGTCTGCGGCGAACTGAGCGACTCTGCTATTTCTGAATTTAGCGACGTGTTTGCTGTCGCCGTTAAGGAGTTGTTACATGAGAAGAAAATCTAACGCTGCACTCAAGAGAAATCAAATTGATGAAGTCGTGGCGGCTTGTCGGCAGATTGCCGAAACGTATTTGAAAAACTGGAAGCCCATCGACAAGTCATGGGAAGTCGCTGAGGGTTGTGCCTATCTACGTCTTTCGACAGAAGATCAAGTTACCGTTGAAAAAGGTTCACTTGAGCAGCAAGTTCACATAGCAATCAATGAGACGGCAAATAGGTCTGCTTCGGATCTTGTTAACTACAAGATTACTCATTTCTTTATTGAGCCAGGATATACGGGAAGAGATGACAAGCGACCTGAGTTTCAGGCTATGAAATTTGCCATTAAAAAACGAAAACATAAGTTTGTAGTGATAAAGGAAATTGCGAGAATTGCGCGGGACGCGACTATTTGGAAAGAGTTCTTCAATCTGTGCATTGAAAACCATTGTGAAATATTGATCCGTGGTTTCCCGTTCAATCCCAACGATCCGGCTCAAATCTTCCAGTTGGATATGCTTGCAGCTTTTGCGGCTTATGAATCCAATCAAAACTCAAAAAGACTGCGCGAAAGTGTCTTCTCGGCGATGATAAGTTCAGGAAAATTCAATGCAACTCACCTTGTACTGGGCTTAGATCAACAGATTATCAATGGTGATCCAAAGGTAGGCTTCTATGTTGCTAATTCAGAGGAGTTAAAAACTGTCGAGTGGATCATGCGGACTTTTATCAAGTACGCCTCTTTTCAGAAAACAATGGAAGAGTGCGAGAAAAATGGCGTTGTGAACAAGAACGGACAGCCCTTTAAGAAAAACAGTCTCCTGACCCTTTTGACCAACAAAAAATACATCGGCAAATGGGAATTGAACATCGAAAATAAGGACAAGAACCAGAAAAAGTTGATGCCGTATGAAAAGTACGCGGAGGTCGATCTTCCACACGGACGCGTAATCAATTTGGACCTGTGGAATCAGGTCAAGGATACCATCAAGCGGATTTCCGGTAATAAAGATAAGAACACTCGCATTAGCAGGTCTTATCTCCTTTCTGGACTTCTCCAATACACAGATGGATCGCCATTGTCTGGAAAAAGTGGAGAGTCGGAGCACACAAAAGAACGATATTATTACTACGCCGGACCAAGCCTAAAGAAACCAATACCAGCACGCCTTCTCGAAGACGAAGCAATGAAAATCGTGGGCGACATTATCAAGGGCGCTCCGCGCTTTAAGGATTGTATTCAAAAAAGATGTTCTGATGTACAGAGCTTAAAAGAACTACTGGTAGGTCAGGCGCAAAGCCTTAGCGGGAAGATCGCTGCGCTTGAGTCCGAAAAAGGTAAATGGGTTGGACGGTTGGATTTGCTAATGGATGGCGCAAGCCCCGACGAGATCAAGAATTTCCGGTCGGAGTACAACAAAAAGACCAATGAGTTAAACGCGGAAATTGCATCCATTGAGACGGCGCTAAAAAATATCGGCGTGAGGGTGCAAGAGGCTGAGGAGGACGGTTTTGATTGGGATAGATTGAGCGATCAGGCGGTGAAGATTCAGAAGTTGGTGCAAGAGAATGATCCTGTGGCGCTCAAGAACGCCTATCGGCGGCTGTTCAAGGCTATCGTGGTGGGAGAGTTAGACGAAAAAGGCAACCGCGCCCTGAAGTTCGTACTTCGGGGAGATGATTTAGACGACTATGTTAATCGGGCGGACGCGGGTTGCGTTGATAGTAAATTGGCTCAGGCGGAGGGAATCGAACCCCCGACAGGGTGATTAACAGTCACCTGCTCTACCGACTGAGCTACGCCTGAACGAACTCTAAGTGATATAGAATTATGCCGGGAGTTGTCAACCGCCAGGCGCGGCCTGATCTTATGCGGCGTACCGCGTCCGGTCGCCGCAATAATCTTAGCGTTATTTTTTTTCTTCGCGCATGGCTTTCATTTCTTTGATTTCGCTTTTGCAGCCTTCAGAAAGCTGGGATCTGTTTTGCCGTAGGCAACGAATGAGCGCCTTTTTTTTCTTACCTGCACACAGCTTCTCTGCATCACCTTGGCAAGCGGCCACAACTTCTTTCATACCTTCCTTCGCTTGAGCACGAAACGCTTTACATTCGGCACTCAGCTGGTCGGCATGTTCTTCCATACACTTCATCATTTTGCCTTCGCCCGGCTCGACATTCGCACAATAAGTCTCACGATCTTTTTCACATGGCTTCTCGCGTGCGGATACTGAAAGAGGGAGCGCCAACACAAATAGCATTAAAAAAATTTTCACAATAAACTCCTGTTTTAAGTTATTAAAAAACGCTAAGTGCAAACCACCAGATACGCAATGCTTGCGCGCCGCACGCTCGACCTTCTAAAAAAATTTAACGCTTTGCTTCATTAATTGATGGCGATTCTTACCGCGATCCCGATCAGCCGCCGGAAGTTGATTGAAACTTGGCGGCAAGTTCAGCAATGGCATTTTCAAGCTCAGAAGAGCGAAAAACCTCATTGCGCCATTTAAAAAAACCATTCACCGAGCGCATCAGGGTTACCGGGTCACCCTTCACAAATTTAACCGTCATATAAGGCTGAATGTCAGCACCCACTTCATCGGTCACTTTCTCGATGTTGACCTTACAATTACGGCTGAACCACTTTTCAATAGTAATATCACCCAACTCCCGGGTACCAGACCCCCACACGCCCATCCACTTCATATTCACTTGGCGCACAATAAAGCCACCACGCAGTTCCAGCTCTGCAACCCGTGTTTCGCACCAATCGAGCGTTGTCATCAATGTGGCCGTTCGCCGCTCAGGAGGAATCCCTCCGCCTAATGTCTGAGGAGCTTGGGCACTGGGCAACCCAAAGACAGATAAAAAACCTGGAGGAAGGCCATCTTTTCCCAAGTTCGTCATCAGAAAGACAACGAGAATAAACCCTAAAGTTAAAACTGTGATTTTCACAAACATCATAATGTTATTCATAATGAAACCTCGCTTTGGGAGACACTCCCAATATGAGGTTGAAGCCAAGAGAAGTTAAGAAAATAGTAAAGCTTTTCACTGCCCCGCTCGAATCTTCTAAAGACAGCTGATGCGCAGCAATATTACGGCTCTTGCTGGGACGTCACAACAGACACCATTCCAATGTCACCAATGTAAATCACGCCGTACTGATAGGTATGAAATGTTGGACTTGAAATCCAGCCCTTGTTGGCTTTGAGTAGCGAATTGAAGTTCACACTATTGCCATGAAGAATAAAGCGCTGCAGTTGTGATTTCGAGAGCCCAGATAAAAATTGAAACTCACCATTGATCCAATCAAAAATCCCAGAACCAGAGGTCATCAACTTTTTGAGTTCGGCTAATTTACGGACCTGGCTTCCCATTTGCGCTTTGATCTCAAACTTCTTTCCCTCTTTAACAAGATTCACATACGTCAGCTTTATTTTTCGTGTGGTATTAGATAATCCCATTCCTGTTTCATAAAGACTTTGCCCCGATGGAAAACCAATAAAATCTCCGCGAGAAATGAACCGTCCTTCTGGCACAGAAACCATCTCGGCCTTTTCAATTTTCCCTTCTTTTTCAAGTTCCGCTATCACCATCTGCACAGCGCCCACACCCACTGCCAGAGCAATATTTTGACTTAACACTTCTTCTACATCCCGGGCCGCATTCTCTAAGCGATAGTAAGCCGACTCGGTTTCTTTCGTGATTTTCGACTTCAAATATTTCAACTCTGAATCCAAATAAACAAACTGATTCAACCCTCGCTGAATGGCCTTTAATCCTTCTTCGTGAGAGAAACTTGTCATCATCGAAGACTCAAGCTTCACGTTATTTAAGTATTCTTGAGCTTGAGAATAGCTTTCCTTAAGATCTGGCGTCTGAGCTGAAGCCAGAGCAGAGGCGCATAACAAAACAACAAACACTATGGATTTTACAAACATGGTCATCCCTTTATAAACCTATTAAACTTAATAAATTCTAACGGTTAGATTGCGAAGGCTATGCCAAGAAAGAATTGAGGTTGCAAGACCATGGCTGTGCTACATCTATCACCAACAACTTAAATTTAAAAAGCCAACCCTTTCTAGGATTGGCTTTTTAAATTGGCGCGGCTGGGAGGATTCGAACCACCGACCACTTGATTCGTAGTCAAGTACTCTATCCAACTGAGCTACAGCCGCGCACGAAGGGAATCTTTTAGACATTATGTGCTAGAAAATCAAGCCCTAAGACCTTGATTCTACGCGTAGGTTACGGTACCCAAGTTAACTCTAGCGATAATCTACCTTGGAGAGGTGGGTGAGTGGCTTAAACCAGCAGTTTGCTAAACTGTCGTACGCCCTTAAAGGCGTACCGGGGGTTCAAATCCCCCCCTCTCCGCCAACTTTACGTTTATTAGACTTATATTGGTTGAAGTTCCGGATATCGGGAATACCGGTTAACGCGTATACATGGTTTCCTGTACAGAATACAGGATCTGTAGTCTGTTGGGGTTTATGGATTTGATTATTGGTCGACTCAATACATGAGTAATTTTTGTGGCGCTGCTCGGCGGAATTGTTAGCATTTCAATTGTTATTCAAGCGGATCTGAAAATCATCGAAGAGAGCTGCATGGGCCGGATTTATTATGATGACTCTACTTTTTTCCGCAGGAATTTCAGCTCTTTGCGGGCTTGGCTTTCGCCTGCATTTTAAATTGCGTGAAACCAAAACCAAGGTAAATTATTGAAATGGGCCTTATTTTTCGCGTCTTTATTTTGCTGTTGCTGGCTTTGATTGGGATTTTTGCGGCCCTAACAGTGGTCGTCAAACCCAATTTTGAACCTTGGCTTGAAAGGCATATTCGTTTTGAGTTGAAAGCGGCCTGCCCTGCTTGTGAATTTTCTATGGAGGATGTGACACTTTCTTGGGATGGATTTGGTCTACAAAAAGTTCACTTCACAACAGGAACAGGGCAACAGAGACTCGAAGCCGAAATCGCCACGATTTATTTGTATCCAAACGTTACGAGTCTTCTCAATGGAAAACCACGACTACAAAATATCACCTTTGATCAACCGAAAATGATTTTCCATGACGAGGGCGAAAAGTCGGCACAGAAACAATCTGAAAGTAGTTTCGCCCTTCCTCCTCATTTACATATTCAAATTGATAACGGCGACTTCACTTATATCCGTGATGTGAAGAACACGCATGCAACTTTAACTATCGAACACATTCAAGCCTTGATTGGACCTGAAGCCGATTTACTTCGTGCTCGAGCGACTGCACAATTGGGCCAAACAGAAAGTTTAAACCTCACCGTCTCGGCCGATCTTCACAAAAATCCACTGGAAGCCACAATTGAAATGCGAGCCAAAGATCAAGACATGAAAGTTTTAAGTGATTTTTTTGAGCCCAATGCCGGCGTCAAAATGGAAGGCATTTTGATTGCCGGTCATGTGGTCAGCCAGCTGAAAGGCACACACGTCTCGACTCAACTGACCATGGAATTTAAAGACTTTAAACTGAAAGTGAAACCCATGTACGACCGTGACGGCGTACAAGCCTTTTTCACTAATCTCGCGGCCGCCGTTGCACTTAAAAAGAAAAATGTTGGCGCCCAAGAAAAAGAAAAGACCGAGTCCATTGAAACAGATCGTGAGGGCCAAGAATCTCTTGTGAGCCTTGTGTTGAGGAGCTGGAAAGAAGCCGCTCTTAAAATTGTTCGATAAGGCATAGCTCTTGCAAATTTTTGCCTCTTTTCAAGAGGTGCTTCGTGTACGGCTTTTTACAGCGTTTTTGCCTGTCATTACTGTCTAATCTTTCAGTCATGCTGGTTATTTTTCAAATTTCCTCCGCTTCGGCGGTGATCGAGAAAAAGCCGCTGAGTGAAGCCTGTGAGGCCCTTCTTAAAGAAATTCCCAACTCGGATTTGATTTACGACTGGAACAAACACGACATTGCTTTGTTTCAGCAATGGCTCGAGCAGATCAATTCCTCGCTTTCAACCGTGACTCCGTTTAGTGCTGAACAGCTCAAGGGACTTCTTGTTCGCATTAGTCATTCGCATCAAGAGCAAATGCAATTGCGTCAACTCTTAGACCCCACATTTGAGGGTGAACACACTGTTCTTATTCAAAAAGGCCACTTGGGTGAGTGGGAACAACCCATTTACGATTGGTTGAATTCAATTTTGCAAAAGCCCGTGGAAACACGAGCACAAATCAAAGAGCGGCAGAAGCAATATGAAAAGCGTGGCCCTTTGAACCCCATCCAAACTCATCGATATGAAAAGCTCGTCAAAGAAGTCGCCGAACTGGAAGCTGAAATTGGCCAAAAGGTCACAACGGAAGATGAGCTAAAATATGCCGCCTTAGAAAATCATCTGACTCAGTATCGACTGTCTACGGTTCGTTCTTACCGAGATGCCAAAATTTCATCTGCCATTTCTATTTTGGATTTAAAAAATAAATTACGTGCGATTGATTCCGGCGCACACTCCAGTGATCGCTTTCGAGATATCGATGGACTTACTGCACAAGTTGCCGCAGCAAACAACCCAGAGATTTTTGCAGAGATTGATTTTTATTTTTCGTTAGTGCAATCCGAAAAATTCAATTACGAGCGTGCACAAATCGTTCGTGTACGATTTGCCAGCTGGTATAATGGAAAGAACCAATCCTTTCAGGATTCCGTCAACGAATTGATTCTTAATGAAGTTCAAAAAATGTTTGAAATCCATTCCACCGGTGGCCTGAACCCACATTATATGGGGCCAGCGTTACTCTATTCTATTGGCCAAACTGTCGGTCAGCAAACGGAAGAACTTGGTCTTGAGGCAATGACTGTAAACCTCGAATCCATTGATTGGAATACCTCACAAGTTTCTTTTTTAGGCTCTTGGGAAACGTCTACCATTCCACGACTGATTGGCTTCCCAATTCCTTTCGAAAAAGAGCAAGAACATAAGCAATACGTCTATATGTACGGGGTTGAGTTTAAAGATTCGTTACAGCATCGTCGCTTCACGGTTCAAGTTGTGCCGAAAATGCTCGAAGAAAATGAAGCTCTACCTTTACCGGCCGCATCCTACAGAGTTTTAGAGGGCCTAAAAATAAACGAAATCCGTGAGACCTTGTTGGCACCACGCGAACAAGACGGCTTCCAAACTCAGCCTGTGGATTTAGCGGAACCGTTGGTTGAACTCACAGAATCTTCTGGCCCCAATATTTTTCGAGTTTTACCAACACAACTATTATTCAGCCGTTTACCTTTAACTCGTGAAGAGGCCCAAAAGAAGAAATCGAATTTGGCCATTGCCCACCTTGTAAGAGACGCCATGCTTGGCGCCGACACCAACGGTGAATATGCAAAGGTCCGCTTCTATAATATGAATCGACAACTCTTTCCGGATGACACCTTTTTTAGACTTCTCATTGATGCGCCTGCAAGCCAAACATTTGCAACGCCTTTTATTGAAATTGGAAAACTGACGCAAGTCCGCTTTTTCCTCGAACGCAATACTTTGAATAACACTTACAACTTAACTGCAATTCGTGAATTTGGTTTTGGTCCTTTTAAAATTAAAACTGGTTATTGGACAGGCACATATCAACCGCCTCGTCGCTAAGGAGAACACATGTACATTAAAATTATTTTTTTCTTCAGCTTAAGCTTTTTTAGCTTTTCAGGTTTCGCGCAGGATTTTTTTGCAGTCAGCAAAGAGACGCGATATTCTGGCGACGCAAAATACATCGATGAAATGAAGCCATACGAGCTTGAATCTGCCATACAGGGATATCCTCGATGCAGAATTATGGATGCGCAAAAAAGCTTTCCATTTCATGTTGATGCGGTCATTTTCGATGGACCAGATGGAAAACTTTATTTTCTTGAAATAACAAATCCTAAAACAAACAAAGTTCGCATACTACATCTTGAGGAAGTTGGACGTGTTGCAAACAGCGTTGAATTGAAAGCAGATCAAAGAACCATGGGTTTTGGCTGGATTGCAAAGGCTTCGGTCTCCCACTCAAATGCGAAAGAGACGGTTGTATTGATCAAAGAATTAAGCTCGAAATGGCAAATCGGGTATTCACTAGAAAACGTCAACGTCACGTGTCGATAGCCGTCCTAAAGAAGTGGGTTTTGGGAACAAACTCCGAAAACCCAATCCTTCAATTACGGATTAATTAGTTTTTCAATTGCGCGCCAGGTTTTTTTATCTTCTGGAGTCACAAGGCAAAGCGACTCACCTTCCGCTCCGTTACGTGCTGTGCGACCGATACGATGCACGTAATCTTCTGGCATTTGTGGAAGATCGTAATTAATCACGTGCGCGATATTTGAAATATCCAGTCCACGAGCGGCGATATCTGTTGCCACCAATATTCGAAATTCACCGGACCGAAATCCTTCAATCGCGGACTCACGTTGAGACTGGCTGCGATCACCATGAATACGAGCGACTCGAAATTTTTGATTACGCAAAAATTTAGCTAATTTATCTGTGCGGTGTTTTGTTCTTAAGAAAATCAAAACAGATCCATCGCGCTTATTCAGCTGTTCAAGTAAAACCTGCTGCTTTAAGTGCTGAGGAGTTTCGATCACCGATTGAACGATCTTCTTAATCGGCTTCATATTTTCACCAACAGTAACTTTCACCGGATTTTTTAAATAATCTTGAGAAAGCTTCATCATGTCGGATGGCATTGTGGCAGTGAACAGCATGGTTTGACGATGGCGCGGTAGATGTCGACGAATTTCTCTTAGTTGAGGAGCAAAGCCCATATCCAACATCCGGTCTGCTTCATCCAATACTAAAATTTTGCAATTATCCAAAGACACTTTGCGAGACTTTAAATGATCCAGCAAACGCCCAGGCGTTGCGACCACAATACGAGGTTTCTTTTTTAAAATTTCAGCCTGTCGCTTTAAAGGGACACCACCAATTAATAGGGTCACTTGGATCGGCATTTTGCCCAAAAGATCGCGAATAAAATGGGCGATTTGAACGGCCAACTCACGCGTAGGGGCTAAAATAAGGGCCGTGGCCTGCTCGTCGGCCAGCAATTTTGTGAGGATTGGAATGCTAAAAGCAGCCGTTTTCCCCGTTCCAGTCTGAGCCGTTCCGATAATATCTTGCCCAGTAAGGGCTACAGGAATCGCCTTTGCCTGGATTGGTGTGGGCTTTTCAAATTTCATTTCCTGTAATGATTTCAATATGTAAGGATGTAAATCGAGCTCTAAAAATGTATTCATGACGCGGAGAGTAGCAGCTCTTCAAGCCTAAGTACAAGGAAATTCAGTTCTTTCGCTATTTTGCGGCCTTTATTTTAGCTGCTTTAATCTTTCTAATCGAGCCGCCTCGTTGGCTTTAAACCACTCGTCCTTTGATAACTCATCATAAGCCAAACCAAAATACTTTTTCGCTTTCGCCTTCTCGCCTTTTAATTCATAAAGCTCGGCCAGTTCCTCAAACACAAACCCATCTGTTTCTTTTGCAGCTTCAAGTTCCTTTTCTAATTCCAGCTGAGTCTTCAAAGCTTCATCCCATAACTTCAGTGATCTTTTCGTTCGAGCTACAGACCATTTCGCTACGCGAACGCTAGCTGCACTTTTTTGTGCGAGGCGAAGCTCTAAGGCTTTCTCAAACATTTCTAAAGCTTTTTTAAACTCGCCCTTATCATGTTGAGTCCATCCGATATTATTATAAAGAGAACCCTTCCACTTCTGCGCCTGCTCATCCTTCGATTTTTCCGCCAGATCTAATGCCTTATAATTCCACTCCAGCTGAACCGCAGGATCTTTCTCTGCTATGGCCATCATATGAGCCGCATCCACTGCGTAATTGTCGAATTTGCGATCGAGGCTTAATTCATAGGCCTCTTTAAAAAGAGGAATCGCTTTGTCTTGTTGCTTCGAGGAGTTAAATGTTCGTCCCCGCTCAAGCAAGTAGCGAACCTCTGCTACGGGCGTTTTCAATGATAGCTCGGGCTTTACTTTATCTAGAATCGCATGGGCCTCATCAAACTTACGCTGTAACGACTGGGTACGTGCGATCTGAGTCATCAACTGCAACTTTGCATCTTCACGTAGTGTGGAATGAGCCAAATAATCACGAAAAGCGGTCTCTGTTTTTTGCGGATTACTGTAATCCCAAAGCTGATCAAATTTCTCTGGTACTTGTGTGTATGCAGCTTGCGACATGAAAACTCCCAGGATCAAAATCAGTCTAACTAAATTCATAAGCCGCAAATTAATCAATAGAACTTGTATGTCAATTGAGTTGATTTTTGATCAATCTAATCACCTGCTGCATCGCACTCCAAAAAGGTGGCAGGCACCTTCGGGTCGGTGACGAATCGCGCGTCGTCGTTTGTAAATCCTTCAGCTCAAATAGAACCGGTGCCCTGCAATATATGGCATCTAGATTGCGATAAAGAAACCTATCGAACTGACGGAATATGCGAAGGAGTCGCGAAAAAATGAGGGCAAGAAACCTCGAAGCCATTGGACGGCTTCTATTTTTAATCCTTGGATGTGCATCCACTGCTTTTGCTAGCAGCGAAATTGCCCATATCAGCAACAGACAACTCTCAACACTTGAACAAGATTTTTCAACTGCAACCGTTCCGTCCTTTGAAAAATTAGTGAACAAATCGTGGACATGTGAAATGTACGGAACGCAAACAAGAATGCAACGTATGCGCGGAAAGAAGCTCTATCATTTCTTAAAATCAGATTTAAAAAACACCGGGTCCATGCCTATAGCCCAGTATCAAAAGTCAGAAACAGGTCTGGTTGGATCCAGTGGGCCCCTTCAAGATGAAATTCGCATAAAGTCCGACGGAAAGTTAATTGCGAAATTTTCTGTGCAACAACGTCCCCTATCATACGCTGTATGTAACTGAACATAATCAGCGGCAAAATTTACCTAGCGTTATATATGTGATCAGCATTTGTTATGGACGAATGACAAGTTCTGGTCTTTCGATATGAACACAAATTGTTTACTCTGTAATCACAAACATACTGGTTCATAAAGTCCTTTAGGGGGAAACATGAAATTTCTTTTGAGCGTATTGGCTTTTTGGGGAGTTAGCAGTTTTGCAACTGCTGCATCCGGAGACGACATCACATGTAACGGCTGGGTTTTTAACAATGTCTCTGAAGAGTTCAAACAAATCGAGCTTAAGACAGCATCTTATGACTCAAATTTTTTAGAGGGCAACATTCGTAACTATGGTCTTGGAGTCGATAAGTTTTTCTTAAAACAAAATAACTCTCTGACTATTGTTATCGTTGATAACAAAACCCACGCTTCAGCGGCATCAACTGCTGGCTGGAAACAAATCGAGAAGACCTTGCTTCAGGACGGCAATCTATTTATCAATTTACCAGACGGCTCTAGAGATCAGGTTCAAGTTTCCTGCTACAAAGTCTTACCTTAATTTTCTAAAAATAAAACGCAGCCTTCGTGGCAATTCGATTCATGTCGAATTGCCGGCTGTATTCAGCACCCAACTTAAATAATCCAAATTTAAATTCAGAACCAATCGTCAGCTGCGTTGAAGTGCTTTTTTCGCTCGCCGAGTTGCTCGCAGAAAATGACGGATTAAAAAGAGCACCTGCCGTCGCGGAAAGCTCACCATCTGCTTGCATCACGCCAATTGAAGCATAAGGTTCACATATTTCAAAATTTTTGCTTACGACCACATCAAAGCCGGTAATTTTATCTTTGAATTTTAATACCGCGGGATTACCACTGATCGTTGTATTTCCCTCCATCTCGGTTGTTTGCGTATGTGCTTTTACCGCTAATTCCACCGGCAGCTCTGCTGGAAACATCTTTGTGATGGTCCACTTGACTGCCATAGCAAAATTCTGAAATTTAAAAGCATCACTTCCAACTTTTGGCATCAAAGCCGCCTCAAACGACAGCGCATAAGGAACGGTTAAGACTCCAACGAGAGCCGCATTAGGAAGTTTATCAATATCCGTATTAGGATCGGCTTTGTGCACAAGATCATTCAGCTTTGGAGTTTGCCCAACGCCCGCCATAATCCCCACTTCGAAACCGTAGGTTTCAGATAATGGTGATGCGCCAGAAACAGATGTATGACTGAAATTACCAGAAAGTTCTCGCACCACGTTTTTCAAGTCATCTGCTGTTAAATTTTCTAATTTGAACTCTGCCGCATGTGCAGAAAAGACGAATACCGATAGAATCGCAACCAAAGCTTTAAACATACCCACTCCTTCATGTTTGCCTTGTCACATCTTAGCGATTTAGTGAGGAAATGCAAATGGTCGTGAACTGATTTTTTGATGCTGCTGCAAAAGATCACGGTACTTTTGCTTTTGTTGATCTATTTCTTTCGTCGTCGACTTTGACAACATCTCATAAATCGTTTTTAGCTCATCTCGGGCCTTCGCCATTATTTTTTGCTTTGCTCGATTGAGGGCCTGCTGGTCGGTCGTCTTAGTAAATTTCGATGCGTTGACGCGCTCAATGGATCCATACCAATTTTCAATTTGTGCAATTCGAAACTGTATTTCCTTATCTTCCCACTCGAGGCGGTCACGCGCATACATGTCGGTCGCCGCAACAGAAAGCGCGACAAGCTCTGGAGCCTCTTGCACTTGCACCGTATTGAGGTAAGCTTTAAAACACTCCGAACGGGACGAGACGTTGTCTTTACAAATCTCTTCTTTAAGTTCGGCGATCTTATCTCGATCTTCTTTCATTTTTTTAATCGAGTCGTCGCTAGCAAAACCCGTAGAAGAAATCAGACTCACGAAAATGAGAACTATAGAACGATTATGTTTCATAGGTCCTCAAGAATTCTTTTGTTTTCTCGCCTGCACCCACCACTCGAGCCAATGTATACGCGATCACTTTTGTGTCCGTGAAAAAATTTTTGCGAGATTTTGCATATAATAAATTAAGGCGGATTTTATCTGGCATAATGATTTGAATATAATATTGGTGAGGATCTTTCGCTTCAGCCAATCTTTCACTTTCATCAAAATATTTCAGCGATGCCACATCGGTAATTCCCGGAGTCAAATTTAAAACCTGTTGTTGTTCGGCTGTATAAAGCTTCACAAAATCTTCGACTTCAGGTCTTGGGCCCACGAAAACCATCTCGCCCCTCATCACATTGATTAACTGAGGCAATTCATCGAGTTTGGTTTTTCTTAAAATACGGCCTACTTTAGTAATTCTTTGATCGGCACCCACAGTCAGCGCCGGTCCTGAGTTTTGCACTTTCATCGTCCGAAATTTTAAGAGACGGAAAGGTTTTCCTTTAAGACCAACGCGCGTTTGTTTAAAAAATACGGGACCGTGATCTTCGAGCCAAATCATCATAGCTGCCACAATAAAAAACGGACTTAAAAAAAGAAGTCCTAGAATGGCTATGAATTGATCGAATACACGCGTCTTGTTCATTCAACGCAAACGATAACCGAAGATTGAATGGATGCCAAGCCCCTCGAGATCCTTAAGCCCTGTAGACAAAAGACTAGTGGATTAATAAACAAATTTGGATCCATAAAAGTAATAGCTTGAAGAGAAAAACGTACAACGCAAGCAATCCTTTAAATAAATCCCAGTTCTGCCGATAGATATCACAACGGTTGTGATTCATATCCGCCTCCCTTCATTAAATGGTTAACCACAGAATGAGGGGCTTGGCGGGTGTGATGTCTTGCAAAACCAAATTCCACCCAAAATATAAGTTATTCTGAGCTGAAGTTCATCGTCCGCATTTTTCTTCCGATATTCGTACCCAAAAAATTATTTTTTATATTTCTGACAGATTTCATCCACAGCCGCCACCGTATCTTCCGCATCCTTTGGTGAAAGCTTGGAACTCAAAGGAAGACTAAGCATACGCTGAAACGCATTTTGGCTCGCCGGAAAGTCTTCGGGTTTTAATTTATATTTGTTCGCGTAGTACGACATCATGTGCACGGGCTTATAGTGAACCGAAGAGCCAATATTTCGTGCGGTTAATTCATCGATAAATTGATTGCGATCAATTTTCAGTTTTTCTAATTCTAAAAACATCACATACAAATGATGTGACGATTGAAAGCCAGGACGTGTCGCCAAAGTTTTTGCATACGGAAAATTTTTAAAGAATTTATCGTAAACATGAACCAGTGCCATACGACGCTCGTACAGCTCATTGAGCCTTTGCAACTGGATCAGCCCCAAACTTCCCATAATTTCTGGCATATTATATTTAAAGCCAGGCATTGGAACGTCGTATTCCCATTTTGCGCCTGGCTTAAAACGATCCCAAGCATCCCGCGACATTCCATGAAGGGCGAGCATCTTGGCTTTTTCCATCAATGCCGGTGGCCCCGTCAGCATTCCCCCTTCGCCAGTCGTCATATTTTTTGTGGCGTAAAAACTAAACGTCGTAAAGTTATCACTTGAACCCACATACTTATCCCCAATTTTTGAAGGCATACAGTGAGCCGCATCTTCGACAACTTTAATATTATGTTTGCGCGCGATCGCGTTGATCGCGTCCATATCGACGGGATGACCCGCATAGTGAACCGGCATCACCACTTTTGTTTTCTTTGTAATCGCCTTTTCAAAATTTTGCGGAGTCAGCAATAATGTTTCAGGATCCACATCTGCAAAAACCGTGGTTCCCCCGCAATGTTCCACCACATTGGCCGTCGCACAAAAAGTCATCGCTGGCACTATGACTTCATCGCCTGGCTTAATTTCATGAACAAGAAGAGCCACATGAAGAGCCGCGGTACAGGAATTCATCGCCAGTGCCGCCGGAGCTCCTACGTAATTTTTAAATTCTTCTTCTAATTTTTTTACTTTCGGGCCGCTTGATAACCACGTACCCTCTTTGAGGGTTTCTAAGACTGACTCGATTTCTTTGTCGCTAAGGGCTGGCGGAGAAAATGGCAAAAATGTTGTTCTCATAGGGCTTTGAAGATAGCTGAAGATTGTTTGGTCATCAATGATGCGGGGCGCCTTTGTTGTATAAAATTTCGTATTCCTATATATTTCCCGCATGGAATTTTCATTGATTGAGTGGGCGAAAACGCACCGGCAGTTACCGGACCAGTGCGATTCTAAAACTATTTCTTATCCACAAGATGGCGCTCAACATTTGGCCCGCATTGAAAATGATCATTTTTGGTTTATCTCGCGCCGTAATGTTATTCTTAAACTTCTTCAGAAACACCTCACGATTGGCGCTCGCGGTTTAGATGTTGGATGCGGCAGTGGTTTCAATGCAGATTATTTATCCGGCCATGGATTTCCAACTGTTGGTATTGATGCACATGAAATTCAACGTCAGCCGGGTCCAAATACTTTAGGGCTTATTCGAGGAAATATATTTTCGATCGAACCACGTGCAGAATTTGATTTTGTTACTTTATTAGATGTGATTGAACACATTGATGATGATCAAAGATTTTTACAACATGTTGCTCGTTTTGTAAAACCGGGAGGATATGTCCTGATAACTGTTCCAGCCTTTTCCTGGCTGTGGTCTTCTATCGACACTATCTCGGGGCATTACCGACGCTATTGCAAAGCCGAGTTGCGCAGTTTGGCACAAAAAGCAAATTTGAAAGTCGAAAAACAATATTATTTCTATGGCAGCATTTTGCTACTCTATATGGCCAGTCGATTTTTAGCGCGTTTTCAAAATGCAAAAAGTGTAAATGAAAGCGAAACACTACCTTCGCCAATCGTAAACACAATTTTAAAAGGGACATTACGCTTTGAAGAACTTGGGCTGACTTTTGGCGGACTACCCGTTGGCAGCAGCGCATTTTTTTTACTTAGAAAGAATCTATGATACCTTTTCACCGCTCGGCTCTAGTGGGACCAGAACTTGAATATATTCAGCAAGCGCTACAGTCGCGCCATACATCGGGCGACGGTCCTTTTACAAAACGTTGTCATGCTTTATTAAAAGAGGAACTCAAAACTCGCTCAGCTCTGCTTACCCATTCATGTACAGCGGCTCTCGAAATGGCGGCCATTCTTGCAGACATTGAACATGGTGATGAAGTTATTCTCCCCTCCTACACTTTTGTCTCTTCAGCCAACGCTATTGTATTACGTGGAGGCGTACCCGTTTTTGTCGATATCCGAAAAGATACTTTAAATTTAGATGAAAACTTAATAGAACGAGCCATCACAAAAAAAACCAAAGCTATTATGGCTGTCCACTATGCAGGTGTGTCTTGCGAAATGAATGCGATCTTAAAAATTGCTAAGCAGTATAATTTACTCGTCATTGAAGATGCAGCTCAAGGGTACAAAGCGAGCTATTATAATCAAGCCCTAGGCACAATCGGCGATTTTGGAGCCATCAGTTTTCATCAAACAAAAAATATTGTCTCGGGTGAAGGCGGCGCTTTGTTGACGCGTGATCAAGTTTTGGCTCAGCGCGCCGAAATTGTTCGCGAAAAAGGAACGGATCGCAGTCAATTCTTGCGTGGCGAAGTCGACAAGTACTGTTGGCGTGACATTGGCTCTAGCTATTTACCAAGTGATATTATCGCCGCTTATCTATTGTCGCAGCTCGAGGGCGCAAAAAACCTCACTGAAGAGCGCTTAAAGCTTTGGAATTATTATAATGACGCATTTGGCCCACTTAGTCAGGATGGATGCCTACAAACCCCAACGATCCCTGAGGGCTGTCAGCATAATGCACATATTTACTATCTGATATGGCCAACCGCAGAGAAGGCGGCCAGATTTGTTGGTTGTCTCAAAGAACAAAATATTCAAGCTACATACCACTATGTTCCACTCCATACCTCTCCTGCGGGACAAAGATTTGCGCGGATATCCGGAGCACTTCCCGTAACGGAGCATGTGGGTCAATCCCTTGTTCGTTTACCCTTGTGGAATGGACTAGAAAACAGTATTGACCAAGTAACTAATGTGGCCGTTAAATTCATTAAATCGGAGTTGTTTTTATGAAGGGAATTATTCTTGCCGGCGGAAAAGGTACACGACTTCACCCTTTGACAGAAATTACCAACAAACATCTCTTGCCCGTCGGTCGCGAACCCATGATCTGGCATCCGGTGAAACAGCTTTTAGCTTGTGGTATTAAAGAAATATTAGTTGTGACATCAAATGATCATATGGGAGACGTTGTTAATTCTCTCGGCTCAGGAAAACGCTTTAATTGTGAATTTACTTATCGCGTACAAGAAGAGGCGGGCGGAATTGCCCATGCGCTGATGATGGGAAAATCTTTTGTTGGCAATGATCGGGTTACAGTATTGCTTGGCGATAATATTTTTGAACGCAGCATCTCCCCTTTTGTGAATCAATTCCGTGAACAGAAATTGGGAGCGCGCGTTTTACTTAAAGAAGTAAAAGATCCTGAGCGATTTGGTATTGCCGCATTAGATGAAAAGCACATAATCGAAATTGCCGAAAAACCGTCTCAACCAAAAAGTAATTTGGCAGTTGTCGGCTGCTATATGTACGACGAACAGTTATTTAATTTACTTGAAGACGTGAAGTATTCTGATCGAGGCGAAATGGAAATTACGACTTTAAATAACATTTATTTGCATAAAAAACAGCTTGAGTTTAGCGAGATTGAAGGGCGTTGGACCGATGCGGGTACCTTTGAGTCCCTGATCGAAGCCAATTCTATTTTACTAAATAACGAAAATCGAATTTTATAGGTATTCTGTGGCAAGCCTATCGATTGTTACAACACTATATAAATCTGAAAGTTATGTTCAGGAGTTTTATGATCGCTGCCGCAGGGTTTTGCAACGGATTGGCATTAATCAGTACGAATTCGTTTTTGTAGATGATGGCTCTCCAGATAATAGCCTCGAGGAGGCGCTAATGCTCCATTCTCAAGATAGTCGTGTAAGCGTTATTCAACTCTCCCGTAATTTCGGTCACCATAAAGCCATTATGACTGGACTTGCTCATGCAGTTGGTGATTTTGTTTTTCTAATCGATATTGATCTTGAAGAAGATCCTGAACTTTTAGAAAAAATGTGGAGTGAAACTCAAAAAGACAAATCAATTGATGTCGTTTATGGCGTACAAGAAACGCGCAAAGGCAATTTCTTTGAACGCTGGAGTGGTCTTTTATTTTATTGGGCCTTCAATTGGCTGGCAGACAACGCTAAAGTCGAAAAGAATTTTTGCACTGTTCGATTAATGAAAAAAAACTACGTGCAAAGCTTAATTCGCTTTCAAGAAAAAGAATTTTATTTTGCCCCAATTTGTGCGGTGACTGGCTACAACCAAAAACCAATGGTTATTAAGAAGCATAGCACGAGCGAAACAACCTACCGCTTTTTAACAAAATATCACATGCTAATTAATTCTGTTCTGACATTTACAAACAAACCCCTTTTCTTCGTTTTTTACTTCGGCCTCTTTATCACCACCTGCTCAATTGCAATGGGCGCATATTTTATTGCAATGAAGTTGATGTTTGATTCCGCTTTGAGTGGATGGACTAGCCTTATTGTTTCGATCTGGTTCCTCAGTGGGTGTATGATTTTATTTTTAGGAATTGTTGCTATTTATATTTCGAAAATTTTTATTGAAACTAAAGGTCGGCCTTTTAGCATTGTCCGCCAGATACACGCTCGCCGAGAGGAGCTCTCTTTATGAAATGGAAAAAGCATGGCCAATTGTTCTGCGCAAACAATAATTCGGAATTCATGTTTACTGGGGGGCGTACACCCGTCCCTCTGTGGGTGAAAGACAATATTTTTAAAGTTTTTTTCGCCTCTTATGATAAAGACGGTCGCGGCCGCATTTTTAGTCTTCTATTCGATATTGAAAAGCCCCAAGAGATTTTAGAATTGCAAAAGACTCCCTTGTTAGATTTGGGCCACGTCGGCTTCTTTGATGATAACGGAATTATTCCCTCATGGCTGCTTACCGTTGATGACAAACTTTATCTTTATACAATCGGCTTCAGCGTAAAAAATAAATTGATTTTTGATGCAGCCACCGGTCTGGCGATAAGCAAGGACGGTGGTAAAAGTTTTGAAAAATTAAATGGCCCCGTTATTGATCGCACAGTTACTGATCCATGTTTTGCTGCATCACCTTGCGTAATGCGAGATAATGGCAAGTTTAAAATGTGGTATGTCTCCTGTGACCGCTGGGAAACTTTGGATAACGGAAAATATAAGCATTATTACAATATCAAGTATAAAGAATCTCAAGACGGCATATACTGGGAACCGAAAGCAACTATCGCCATTGATTATCAAAATAAATACGAATACGCCATTTCTCGTCCAACCGTTATGAAGGACGGACCACAAGATTATAAAATGTGGTACTCGTACCGCGCGCAAAAGCACGTCGACACTTATCGCCTTGGATACGCAACTTCGAAAGACGGCATTCAGTGGGTGCGCAAAGATCAGGAAGTTGGAATAGATGTTTCCGTAAGCGGTTGGGACAGCGAGATGATTTGCTATCCTTGCGTATTTGATCATAAGGGGCGTCGATATTTATTTTACAACGGCAATGGATACGGTCGTTCTGGATTTGGACTGGCCGAACTAGAAGAGGTTTAAAATGCAAAAGCTCGTTATTATTGGAAATGCGATTTCTGCAGACATTATGTTTGGTTATTTAAAATCAGATCCGCGGTACAAAGCTGTCGCTTTTTCTGTAGACGCAGATTATATAACCGAACCTAAGAAATTTGGCTTAGATGTTGTGTATTTAAATGTTCTACCTGAATACTATCCGCCCGCTGAATATCGCGCCGTAATGGCTATTGGATACAGTAATTTAAATCAGAACCGCAAAGACATCTTTGATCGGGTGAAAGCAATGGGTTACACGATTGAAAGCTATATCCATCCAGATGCAAAAGTATTCAACGAAAACCAAATCGGTGAAGGCAGCATCGTTATGGCGAACTCTGTGATCGAGGTTTATACTTCTATCGGGGAGAACTCGGTTGTGTGGGCTAATTGCACAATCGGCCACCATTCAAAAGTTGGCGATAACTGCTGGATTGCCTCGGGCACGGTCCTCGCCGGAGAAGCCACCATACAAAACAACTGCTTTCTCGGAGTCAATGTTACCATTTCTCATCAAGTAACAATCGCAGAAAGCAATTTGATTGGCAGCCACACTGCTATTCATAAAAACACTAAAGAAAACGAAGTTTATCTTTCGCCGCAAGGTGAGAAGCATCGATTCCCGGCAAAAGATTACGCTAAACACATTTTGAAATAGGATGAAATATTATGAACTCAAAATTAGAACTGCAATTGAAGAAAATTTTTAATCTTACTGATAGTGAATTTCATGCTGATCTTACAAAAGATGATGTGTCGAGTTGGGATTCACTTCGCCATATGGCTCTCGTGACTACACTTGAAGAAGAATATCGCATAAACATGAGCATGGAAGAAATATTAGAAATTAATTCCATTCCGTCTCTACTTAAGATTTTAAAAACTCATGGGGTCGCCATTGAAAAATAAAGTTGTCGTTGTTACAGGCGGCGCAAGTGGCCTAGGATTAGGCATTTCTCACGCTCTATTGCATAAAGTCGCAACTGTCGTAATTTTTGATTATAACAAAGATTCTCTCGCAAAATTAGACAGTTCTTTTTATTCCCAGTTCGTAGATGTCACGAATTATGAACAAGTTCAAATCGCAGTAGACGATGTTGTCACAAAATTTGGAAAAATTGATGTGTTGATCAATAATGCGGGAGTTATCCATAGCGAACCCCTCATTAATATTATGAATCCAAAAGGAATGAAGCATAGTTTCGAATCTTTTAAGAAAATTTTGGATCTTGATTTAAATTCAGTATTTATTGTGGGCTCTATTGTAGCAGAAAAAATGGTCATGAAGCGCATTAAGGGCACGATCATCAACATTAGCTCAATTAGCGCCGAAGGAAATGCGGGGCAGACGGCATATTCTGCCGCTAAATCTGCCGTGAATGCGATCACCAAAGTTTGGTCTAAAGAGCTTGGAATGATGGGCATCCGCGTGAATGCCATCGCGCCAGGTTTTATTAACACTGAATCTACTCAACATGCTCTAAATGAAAAAATAATCGAAACATTGAAATCTGATATTCCGTTACGCAAACTAGGACAAGTCGATAACATCGCCCAATCTGTTCTTTTTATGATTGAAAATGATTACGTCAACGGAGCCATACTCGACGTCAATGGTGGATTAACGATTTAATGAAATATGTGTTTGTAGGAAACAGAAGATTTGTTCTTGAATGCATGATCGAAAAAAAGCTCGATATTGTGCAAGCCTTTGTTGTTTCAAGAACCCATCTTGAGCGCGATATTCAAAATCTCAAAGTTCCTTCAACCGTCGTTCATTCTAAATCGGAATTTCTATCTGCTTTAGAATCCCTAGAATTCGACGTCCTGATTTCCAATGGATGTCCCTACATTCTACCCATTAGTAAGATGAAAAAGCGAATATATGCCAATATTCATCCCTCTTTTTTGCCAGACTTAAAAGGGGTCGATCCTGTTATTGGTGCCATTCTATTTCAAAGAGATGGGGGCGCGACTTGCCATTTAATGAATGATCAGATTGACGAAGGCGATATTATCTCTCAGGTCAAAATACCACACACAATCGATTTAGACGTTTCGCTGATGTACCAATTAAGCTTTGTTGCTGAGAAACAGGCTTTCCTTCAGGCTCTCAAAAGAAAATTTCTTTCTACAAAGAAACAAACTAAAAAGAAAAATGCGATCTATTATTCTCGTAAGCCTGAAGATCGAACACTTTCCCTTGAACTATCAACTAATGAACTTTTGAATCGCGTAAGAGCTTTCAATAATAAATCTCAGGGCTGTCTTCTCAATCACTACCAGAAGACATATAGGGTTCATGAGCTACGCATTTTAAAAAATCCCTTTTTGAATAAAGTGGCAAAAAACTATAAAGATCTCGAAGTGATTTTTTCGTATGAAGACTGTTTACTTTTTAAGAGAAAAAAAGACCTGATCTTACTCAGAAGCTATACTGATCCTCTATCCGAAATTCGCGTGGGCGCGATTTTAAAATAAGGGCCAATAAATGCGTTATCACTACAATTTAAGAAGCTTATTCAAAGACACTGTCACCGAATTTTCTGATCGGGTTGCCCTCCGCCTTGCGGAAAAGGACTACAGCTATCAGCAGTTAGATGAAACATCGAATGCCTTAGCTGGGTACTTACAAAGCAGTTCTATAGTTCAGGGTGACGTCGTCGCGATTGTTAGCACTAAATGTTTTGAAGATTTTGCTTTAATGATCGCCTGCTTGAAAATTGGCGCTACATATACAAATATCGACATCGACAATCCTGCTGACCGAATTAAAACAATATTGAATGTTTGCGCCCCAAAAATTCTTTTTTCAAAGAAAGATAAGCTAGAAATTTTAGAATGCGCAGTTCAATCCAAAATCACTTATGTCAATTACCAAACGATATCCTTAAATTCTTCCACAACTTTCAAAGAACACGATATCGATGGCGACTCTGTTGCCTATATTATGTTTACATCTGGATCGACCGGAGTGCCTAAGGGTGCCGCTATTACTCACCAAAATATTTTGCACTTCATTGCATGGACGACAACTCGATTTTCAATTAGTCCTGAAGATAACTTCGCCAATATCAGTCCCATGTATTTTGATAATTCCGTATTCGATTTTTATACTGCCCTTTTTAGCGGTGCTTCACTAACGCCTATTAGCAAAATACTGCTAACAAAACCACTTGAGCTCGTACAATACATAGACCAAAAGGCATGTACGATTTGGTTTTCCGTTCCATCTATGTTGATTTTTATGATGACGATGAAAGTCTTAAGGAAAGACAATTTAAAAACTATTCGAACCTTTGTTTTTGGCGGCGAAGGCTATCCCAAAAAGGAACTTAAAAAACTTTACGATCTGTACAAGGACCGCGTTCAACTTGTTAACGTCTATGGTCCCACTGAATGCACCTGTATTTGTTCGAGCTACACTATTGATGATACAAATTTTGATAATTTGGACGAGCTTACAACCCTTGGTCCAATTAATCCCAATTTCTCTTACGTTATATTAAAAGATGGCTCGCGAGCACAAGAAGGAGAGCTCTGCCTTATGGGACCAAATGTTGGCAAAGGATACTACAATGATCCCGAGCGAACAGAGAAAGCATTTTCCCTTTATACCGACCGACATCATCACAAAAAATCCCTCTATAAAACGGGTGATTTAGTACAAGAAAAAGGGGGACTTCTTTTTTTCAAAGGGCGAGCCGATAACCAAATTAAACACATGGGCTACAGGATTGAGCTCGAAGAAATTGAAATTGCACTGAATGCACTGCCTGAAGTTCGCCAAGCCGCCCTTATTTATCACAAAGGCAGCGCTGCTTACGGAGATATTGTCGCCTTTATCGAACCAGAAGGACTCAGTTTGGATATTTCGATGATCAAGAAGGCCCTGACACTAAAATTGCCGAGCTATATGATGCCTACGCGCTTTGAAGTTCTGGAAAAGTTCCCTAAAAATGCGAATGGAAAAGTGGATAAAAAACAATTGCTAGCTTCGCCCACTCTCAACTAAGAGCAGATGCTTGGGCCCTTTAAATGATTGCGCGCCATTGGTCCTGTCATCATAAGCAGGTCAACAATGGAAACTCCGTGAACGAACTCGCCGTGTAACTGCTCATAGGCTTTATAATTTGAATAATCGGCCCATCGCACGTCAACACTGGCTCGCTTGAATGTGTCGAGCTCCATGTAGTCTTTAGCAGCTGGGCCGGAAATGTATTCATTTGCATTTACCTTTTGCGCTAATTTTAACAAGCGTTCTGTTGACGAAAATGCATCTAATTCCGAGAGTGAGTAGTGATCGATCGACCAAGAAAATTGTGTTGAAATTTCTAGAAGTTCGCAAATTGCCTTAATGAATAAAAAATTAATTTTAGAAAGACTGGTGATTTGAGCAGCCTGCTCATAAAGCGACTGTAAAAATGGCTTTTGTTCTTTAAAATATGGTGCTTTACGATAGCTTTGTTCAATTTGGCTCCAATGACTTTGAGCCCAACTCTTATCAGCAATTGTTACATCACAAATTCTTTGATTCGCATATTGGCCTCTAACATCAACCGGAATTGTTAACCACTTAAGCCCTTGTGCTGTCTTAATTTGATTTCGATTACGCCAATCGCGTCGGGTGTACTGCACTTCATCCAAGAAAACGACATGCTCGCAATTTTGAATAATATCAAAATAGCCTTTCCATGGAATGTAGTTTGATTGTGTAACAGCCACGCGGTGGATCTGACTCATTGCGCAATGTCCTTCGTTTTTCTTAATCTACCATTATTCCCTCAGGAGTATATCCATTTTGACATTTTTTACTAAGTTGAACTACTGTTTGGGGAATTTCTTTGAAGGTAAACAGAATGAATGTATTGGTCACGGGTGGAGCCGGCTTTATTGGCTCTCATGTAGTTTTAGATCTCGTGTTAAAACGGAAACTGAACGTTCTAAACATCGACAAGCTTTCATATGGGTCCAACCTTGATTATTTGAAGCCCTGTAAAGAAAATTACCAATTTCTCAAACAAGACATAATCGACAAAACGGCAATGCAAGCGGTATTCCAAGAGTTTAAGCCAAACTTAGTTCTGCACTTAGCCGCAGAATCACATGTCGATCGCTCGATTGAAAATCCTGATGATTTTTTAAAATCCAACGTCGAGGGCACCGTTTCTTTGCTAAAGGCCGCATTGGATTATTGGGAGAAATCAAAAAATCCAAGCGACTTTCGATTTGTTCATGTCTCAACCGACGAAGTTTATGGATGTTTGGGCCTGAATGATCCTGCATTTACCGAAGAGTCCCAGTACTTACCCAATTCTCCTTATTCTGCTTCAAAAGCAGCTTCGGATTTATTTGCGCGTTCTTGGCATAAAACATATGGGCTACCTACAGTTATTACTCATTGCTCAAACAACTATGGGCCTCATCAATTTTTTGAAAAGCTGATTCCCCTTATGATTCATAATGCGCTTAAGGGAAAAGATCTGCCTGTGTATGGTAATGGCTCCAATATTCGTGACTGGTTGTATGTGGGCGATCATATTTCAGGCCTAATGCTCTCCGCAGAAAAAGGAAAGCCCGGCGAAACTTATAATTTTGGTGGTGGATATGAATGCTCTAACATTGATATTGTGAACCAAATTTGTGGGATTCTCGATGAGTTAAAGCCTCGTCATGATGGCCAATCTTACGCGAAGCAAATTCGCTTTGTCACAGATCGCAAAGGCCACGATTTTCGTTATGCGGTTAATACAACTAAAGCGGAAAAAGAATTAGGCTGGAAAGCGAAAACTGAATTCAACGATGGACTCAAGAAAACAATTCAGTGGTATGTAAAACAAATTTTTTAAATTGAATAACAATTGATAGAATCGAGCGCAATCCGCTTTTCTAATTTTTTTCTGTTAAAAAGCACTTCTAGAAAATTAGGTTGGCCATCACTTTTGATAGTGAGCTCACATCTACGACCCGTATCCTTAAAATCTTTTAAATTATATTCCTCAGCGATGAAGCCCAGATCCAGCTTATCAAAGGCTTCTTTATTTTCTTTTAAAACTCCGTAACGAGTTTGATCACCATACATTTTTCGAAACCAGCCAGAAAACTCGTAGAATCGAATTTCACGCGCAAAGACATTCCACTCTTTAGCCCGATCATCAAAAATAAAGACTTTCTCATTCTGAAGTTGCGGCACTTCGCTCAACAGCTTCATTACAGCTTCTTGTTTTAAATGGTCTTGAATATATTCAATCTGATTGTATGCGATATAGCCTACAAAACATCCAATAAAAAAATAATGTGCCAAGAGAGCATATTTCTTAAAAAGAATCTCCAATGCTCCAAACGTCATCAATGCAAAGCCTATAGGCATCAAAAGTTGGTGGCGACTGTGCCAGTCGTCCATTCTTGGCAATTTACCCACTGCCAAATATGGAATACCCGCAACTAGAAATAAAATTAGTCCTACATAAAAAATATGCTTGTCTTGTATTGCACTTTCAATTTTAGAAATTCGCTTTTTACTCCAAAAATACCAGGCCAAAACTAGAAACAATACCCCTAAAAGAAATCCGCCCACAAAACTTAGCCAAATGGGTTCTATCCAAGAAAACCATAATAGCTTATAGGATTTAATAATGCCTTTAATCAGAGAGGAAAGTGTAACCGCATTGTAATTGACATAATTTCCATACGACACAAAAAATATTTTTTTAAAAATCCAATAAACGATCGGCAATAAAATAAAATCTGGAAATTTTTGTATAATAACCTTCCACGATTTTATATCTTTATTGAACACACCCGTCGATATAAGAACTGCTGCAAATACAAAATAGTAAAAAAGCAAAATCGAGTTGATCGAAAACGAAAGAAATAAAAGCATTAATGAAAGTATCCGCACCCACCAGCGATGATTGGACTGAAGAGAAACAAACAAATAAGTCCCTATAAAAAATAATGTGGTGTGAATCATAGCGGGGCAATTAATTGCGGACCACTTAGCCAAATTCAATGGCGCAACCAAGAAAAACAATGTTAAAATCTGCACTTGATAATCTTTTAAAATGCGCAATTTTCGCAATGAATAATAAAAACAAAGAGTCATCACAAAGAGACAAATTAAAACGATCGTACGATATCCCAATGGTCCCCAACTGCGGATGACATCATGAACATGTGCTGTGAGTGGAAAGCCCGCTGTGTAATATGTTGTAAGTAGTCCTTCATGCGAAATGGAAAGAGTAACCCAATCATCCCAAAAAATTCCATTATTTAACAAACACAAGCTTTGCACGAGACATGCCAGAGTAAGTAAAATATAAAAACAACCATTCTTTCTCTGCAAAACAAACTCCTACAACAAATCAAAAAACTCTTTTGGGCCACCAGGTTCGGATTTTAAAAATTTCACCACTTGTTCAAAAATAACTTCACACGGGCGAAGGCCATTTTCGTTTAAAAATGGGCTCTTTAACTTTTGCACTGAAGATTTGAAAACGGGTGACTGAACTTTATAAATAGCCTCTTCAATCTGTGCTCTATCAAACGCAACGTCTAAAATATTAGATGTACGTACACGACCCTTTTGCCTGTGACCAATATTGACCACTGGTAAATTTAAAACGGCGGACTCTAGTATACCGCTGCTCGAGTTACCGATCATAAATTGCGCGCCCTTCAGTAACGACCAATATTTTTGTGTCCCCAAAGCTTCTACAAAAACTCTTTGCTTCGGATTCTTTTTTACCCATGTTTTTAAAATTTTATTAATCTGCTCGCCACCCAAATCATTATTTGCCGATGTACAAACGATAGCTCCTGAAAATGAATTCAAACTATCCGTCACAATTTTAGCTTGCTCAGTAGGCGTCAAGGTGGACTGCGTTTCTGGGTGTAACGTTAATACGGCGTAATCTTTCAAGTCTTCAAGTAAGGTTTGTTCTGGCTCATGGTCCAATAAGGCCTCTAGTGCTGGAGCTCCCGATACAAAAATATTCTTGGGATCTTCTCCCAGTTGCTGCAATCGGCGCTTGTAATCCGCATGTGCTACGAAATGTAGATGTGCCATTTTTGAAATTGAGTGTCGAAAGCCATCATCCAAGGCACCAAACGTCAACTCACCACCATGCAAATGAATAATCGGAATGCGATGTATGTATGCCGCTAAAGCCACTGCTAAAATTTCAAAGCGGTCACCCAACAATAAAACGGCCTGTGGCTTTTCCTTTTTTAAAATTTTATGAGAGACCTGGAGCTCGGCTCCCATCGATTGAATTACATCATCTGTTTTTAGCGAACGAGTTGGAATGGGTAATTTAATTACTCGCTTTTTATACTTCTTCTGAATCGGTTTTAATATTTTCTCTGATGATTTTGCTGCCATTGCGCCGGTCACAACAAGTTTTGTGTCCACTTCTTTGTGGCTAAAAAATTCTTCGAAAACAGGCTGGAGAATGCCAAAATCTGCTCGGTTTGAAGAAAAAATAATTACTTTCGAACGATTCATCTATATAGGCCTATCAGGCTGAAAGTACTTGCGCAATTGCAATTGGTGCTCAGGAGAAAAATAGCTCTCTGCTGATTTCAATACAGATTGACGGTCCAATGCAGAAACACTGTCCAAGGCCCCTACAAACTCTTCTAGTGTATTCACCACAATTGTACTCGTATTCTCTCGTATTAAATCATCCATAAAACGAACAGCATAATTTTCGATATTTAACAAAATATTCGGACAACCGAAATATAATGCCTCATATGCAGTTGATGAAAACACCGTTACATGAACATTCACTTGTTGAATCCAATCATAGAATTTGCCTGGCGGCAGTACTTTTACATTTGATTGCAAGATCTGAGGAACTTTAGTTCTTGGAAGCAGCCAAAACTCAACTTGCGGTAGCGCTTCCGCCGTCTTTTGAATGAATGCTAATGTTTGATCTAAAATTAAATCCTGTAAAGTCACCAAAACAATCTGCTTTTCTGTGGTTATTATCGCAGACTGTCGTTGATATAAATCCAACGTTGGATGACCAATAACAACCATCTGCTCCGGCCGATAAACACTTTTGCTTGCCAGTAATCTAGTAAAGTGCGAACCAAAACAAAAAAATCGATCTGCATTAAATTGAGCATCATACTCGCGGCTATAATAAAAGTATCCGTAATGACCAGGTGAGAGCATTCCATGCTGAAACTCAATTGTTTCAATACCCGCCTCTTTTGCGGCACGAATAATAGCCATTTGAAAAGCATTGTACCAATCCGATAAAAATATTTGTTTTGGCTTTCCAATACAAAAATGCGATTTCCAGAGCCAATAAGCTGCCACATGATAAGAAATGATCTGTGAGACATTTAAATCGACGTGAAATTTTAGTAGTTTTTTTCGCAAGTTTGCATATCGAAAATAAATAAATGGCTTCAAAATTTGCGCAAGAACAAAACTTGTCGCCTCAAATACGAAGAGAGATCCATAAATAGCTGGTGCCGCTTGTCGATTAGCACCTTTCAGCAAGACGTTACAATTGCTTTCACCCAACATTTTAATTGTACTGTAAAACAGTCGATGCGAAACATGACCATTTACAACCAACAAATCTGAGGCATTACCTATAAATAAATATTTTTTTCGAATGAAAATCGATAGAAGTTGTTTCAAAGACCAAGTCTTCGCTGATTTAATTCGACCTGTCTGCGAACCCTCAACAGCTGATTGACCGTCAAATAATTTAAATCCTACATAAACGCGCAACAAAGACCAAAACGGCTGACCCACAAATGCCTGATCGATTTGTTTCATTCGCTGTTCAGCTGTCGCCTTATTGTTACTCATATTTACAAAACAATTGGTTGATCAATTGAAAAATCCTGCTTTGCCGATTGGCCTACTACATCTTCCCATTGCATAGGACTCATTCCATCAACGGGTCTTTTCACTGTAAGCATGGATTCATCGAAGACTTGACCTTTTTTAATGGGTTTCGATGCTACAATAGTTTTACGGATAATCTGACGATTAGCCTTTTCAGAAGGCATCACCTTTTTAAATCCATCACCAATAGCAGTTTCACCTTGCCTTAAAGTTTTCACGAACTCTTGAAGCTGTTGAATATCCAACGAAGCCTGGTGATCTGGCCCCGGTAAATTGCGATCTAATGTAAAATGTTTTTCGATCACTGTCGCACCCATGGCCACAGCCATTAAAGATGCAACATAGCCTTCTGTATGATCTGAGTATCCGACTTTCACACCGAACTCGTCCTGAATTGACAACATTGCTCGCAAATTTACGTCCTGAAGTGGGGATGGATATTGACTTGTGCAATGAAGGACAACAATCTTTTCCCGCGGCACATTAAATCGTTCAAATACAGACAGCGCCCTTGCAACATCAGACATCTCCGATGCACCTGTTGAAAGAATGACGAGCTCAGGATTTGATCGTGCAATATTTCTCAATAAAGGAAAGTTATCTACGTCGCCCGAGGAAATTTTAAAAATTTTTTGCCCTAACGAAATTAAAAACTCTAGGCTTTCAAGATCAAACGCTGTACTAAAAATTTTAACATTCTTTGAATGAGCGTAAGAAAACAATTTACGAAAATCTGCGAATGAAAGTTCGAGAGACTTTAACATTTCAAACTGACTTTTAAAGTTGGTCTGCTTTTTCTGATATTCTGCAAGTATCGCGTCTTGGCGAACCAATCCCTGCGCCGTAAAAGTTTGAAACTTAATATAATCCGCATCGGTTGTCGTGAACGCATCGACTAATTTTTTTGCTTGTTGTAATGATCCGTTATGATTCACACCCGCTTCTGCAATAATCATTGTCTTCATAAAAATGGTTCTCCAAACTGGCGTCGCTTTTTCAATTTCGCAGGTATACCCATCATAACTGCAGCAGGCTCTACGTTATTCACAACACACGCGCCCGATGCCAATAAGGCATCTTCTCCGATTGTTAATCCATGCAAGATTGTGGTGTTCACACCTAGAACACTTCTCGATCCAATTTTAACATTTCCCGCAACAGCACTGCCCGTACCGACATTGACATAATCTCCAAAGACACCTTCGTGTTCAACTATGGCACCACAATTCAAAATACAAAAATCCCCAATTTGGACTTGAGGACCCAATACAGCCTGAGCACCAATGTACAGCCCTTTTCCTAATTGCACACTCATACCTATGCTAACAGAAGGATGGATACAATTCACAAACTCGGGATCAGTAAATTTGAACTTTAATTTTTCTACAAGTTGATGACGTTTAAAATTATCACCAATCGCAACAAAAATATTTTTAACTTCGTTCGGAAGCAACTGACTTTCATGAATGACCTGGTACGGCCCAGACTCTTTCGATTTTTGATCGTCTAAAGTCACCATAGTAATAGATTTCTGTCCTGACGCAAGCAGGGCATCAATCGCACAAAGCGCTAAACCACCACTTCCAAAAACGTAGATCATTTATATTCCCAAACTGGTAATCGTAATTTCCAATCACCCTTTTCATCTTTTTTCCAAAGATGTGGTGAGCGGAACTGATCGCAAAGTTGCATAAAGCGCTCAGGCTTTAAATCAATGTAGTCCATGATTTCATTAAAGTAGCGGTCAGGAAATTCGCCGTCGAATCTCTTCACTAGCGCCACAGCCTCTTCACGTGTGATGTGTTTATTGCGTATCTCTTGAGAAGCATCATAAGTTGCCCGTCCAATTCCGAATTTAATATAAGTCGTGTAATAGTGCAGATCGTCGATCTTATCATCGATGCTATTATACTTACTGTAAGTGCCTTGTGTTCTAAATGGACGCGCCTTAAAGCCCGTGTTCTCTACCGCATAATAATAAACTTCCTGCGGCGTCCATTTCAGATAATAACCCAAATAGTGAACCTCAATATTCGAACCACTGAGCTCACTTGAATCCAATGGCAAAAACGAAGTCAAATCTGACAAACGAATTTGATAGCGATCCATTAATTCCTTAACGGAAACTCCACCCAAATAAACTTCATCTAGGTTTTTAAATGTGTAATAAGATTTGTCGCGCAAAGAAGTGGCATTGTCGGCAATAGGATTGCCGTATTCGGCTTCATTTTCACCATAAAAAATCAATGGAATTCCCATTTTCGCCGCAATTTTAGGGGCTAAATTTTTTTGCCCCAAAATAAATGTTTGAAACGGATGCAATAAATTTTCAATCGACAACTTCGTGAGCAACTTCATCACACTGCCGTTGCGAGTGAATGCCATATTATCAAAACCGCCTACATCGATCCAGTTCTTCCAGTTTTGATAGCCATACTCTGTGTACAAAATCGGTGGCCAAGTAATCGTCAGCGGATTCATGCCATACTTGTATTTTAAAACATGCGACTGAAAAGCGCTGTCTTTACCTCCACTGCCCGGCACAATACAATCATATTGCCCATCATTGCGGCGATGTTTGTCTAACAAGCGCAGCAATTCTTCTTCGCGCGAGCGCCAATTGATTTTTTCTTTTTCATCCGCCATTCGACAAGCATCACACACCCCTTCGCTATCAATATTCATCGTGACTTTCTTACTATCACTGGTGTGACGAAACTCTTGAGTCGAAGCGGGCCGTTGATTCGATATTACACAACGGACGCAGTATTTAATTTCTTTAGGTAACCCATATTTCACTTCCAAATTGGGTTCAGTACTTAATTCCATTTTATCTCCAGCTTTTTAGCCACGATTCATATAGCTTCAGTCCTTGCCAGGAACTTTTCTCTGGATGAAACTGAAAGCCCGTTAAATTGTTTTTTGAAACACCAGCCACAAAAATTTCACCCATGTATTCAGACCGACAAAGAACAGCTTCATTCTCTTGGGCATCACAAACATAAGAATGAACGAAATAAAAACTCTTGTTTAATATTCCCTCGAATAAGCGCGCGGAAGGATTGTTGTTTTGTACTTCTACTGTGCGCCATCCAATATTTGGAATGCTGATTTTATCAAAGCGCTGATTTTTTAAAGGAAATTTTTTAACTTTTCCTTTAATAAAATTAAACCCATCTGTTTCACCATGCTCTTCACTGCTAGAAAACATCAACTGTAAGCCCAAACAAATTCCAAGCACAGGCTTACCACTCTTTACGTATTTTTCGACAGCTTCAGCTTGCCCTGTTGAACGGAGGCGACACATTGCATCTCCAAAAGCTCCAACACCCGGAACAACTAACGCATCAAATTTCTCTATCGCATTCGCATCAGCCACAATTTCTGTTGGTTGACCAACCTTTTGAAAAGCTTGATTCACGCTAAATAAATTTCCAAGTCCGTAATTTAAAATGGCAATGCTAGGCTGGTTCATATTCATACCTGCATCCAATGTTGTGTCGCTTTAAATAAGATTTAATTTCCTGCAACGTAAACGGGGTAACACGATTAAATTTTTGTTTTGATTGCAAAAATGAAAAATTGCCCTCTTGTTTGTTGGCCGACATGTTATGATGTTGAATCGTGGAGTAATGTATCGTTGACGCAAGACAGATGGCACTAACATCTGTATCTCGTGCGACTTTCAATATATGCTCAAGCGAACCCGCTCCACCGTGTGCAATAACTGGAATAGAGACTCGACTGCATACTTCGGAAATAAGCTCGAGATCAAAACCTTCCCCTGTTCCATCTCGATCAACGGACGTGAGTAGAATCTCACCAGCTCCCGATTCTTCCACTTCCTTAGCCCAAGCGTAGACCTCTTTATTCGTTTGTTCTCGTCCATTATCTGTAAAGGCTAAATATTTTCCATCTTTCTGTTTAATGGCTTCAATTGCGACAACTATTGTGGAGTTGCCAAATTTTTGTGCAGCCTCCGTAATAAATTTTGGATTACGAACTACAGCAGTATTTAAGCTCACTTTGTCTGCACCTGCTCGTAAAACCTTTTGGATGTCTTCAATCGAGCGAAGACCTCCACCGACAACGATCGGAATAAAAACATTTCGAGCCGTATCCGAAACCATTTCATTTAAACTGTTGCGTTCATATAGGGACGCCACAACATCTTGATAGATGAGTTCATCGGCGCCTTCTTCAAAATAAATTTTAGAAAAATCTTGAGGTACACCAAGTGCCCTTAATCCTTCTAGATGAATACCTTTAACTAAATTCGGACCTTTAACATCCAAGCGAGCCACAATACGAACGTGCTTCACGGGGCGCTCCCGGCAAGTATTTTCTCTGCTGCCATCCAATCAGACTCATCATCAATATCCACGGATTGTGCGGGAGACATCTCATAGACGCCGACCCGGCCTTTAAAAAAACTTTGTTCTTTTAAGAGTTTTTCCGTCTTCGAAATGTAAATGGCTCCATTTAACTCATACACAGGAGGAAGATCTTGCGTTCTCTTTTCCAATAACTCTGGAAATAAAAACTGAGCGCTACCATCCGCCTCTTTACGCATAGAAAAAAACAGACTGCTTTTGATCGGGGCAACCGAAACAAGGCTGTCAAAATTTCCTATTCGAAACTGTTCAATTGAATTTTTGATGTCTTCAGCTGTACGCAATGGTGATGTTGGTTGCAAATAAATGATTTCATCAAAACCAGGAAACTCTTTTAATACTTCTTCGATGACTTCAAATGCTGATGCCTGATCATCGGACGCTTTAGCACTTCTCTTTTGAATTTTTAGATTCGGGCTAGAATCTAACTGCTCTTTTGCCAAATCTTCGCGGTCCGTTGAAACAACAATTAAGTCTATTTCCTCACACAATAACGCTGAATGAACAGCGCGCTCTAACAATGAAGTGCCCGCAAATTTTTTAAAATTTTTAAGAGGTACACGCTTTGACCCGCCTCTTGCAGGAATGAGTGCCAACACTTTCTTGCTCATAAGCCTTCTTTAAAATGGCTTGAGTACTCTGCTTGCGCGCGCTTGTAATCTTCCATTTTTCCGATATCTAGCCAATATTCGCGAATAGGATAAGCAACAATTTTCATTTTATGCTTATTCAGTTCTTTCATTAAATCCGGCATATCAAATTTTTGATCCGCCGGGATAAGTTTGGCCATTTTTGGATTCAAAGCATAAATGCCTGCATTCACAAAAACTTTTTGAACCGGCTTTTCATCAATCGCATCAATAACAAAATTTTCTTCGTTCACTCGAACGACACCGTAAGGAACTTGTATTTCATATTCCTTTACGCAAACTGTAAGGTCGGCTTGATTGCTCTCATGAAACTTAAGCAATCCTGAAAAATTCAATCGGGTAATGATATCCCCATTAATTATCAAAACCGGTCGCTCTTCTTCTTCGCTAATCATTAATCGTAAAGGTCCCGCAGTACCCAATGGAGACTCTTCTTCTTGATAAGAAATTGTACAGCCCGACTTCTGACCGTCACCCAAATGATCTTTGATCATCTCTGATTTATAGTTCACCGACACAACAAGGTCCTGAAACCCCTGGGTAATAAAATTTTCCACTTGGATATCTAAGATCGTACGATCCCCAACTGTCAGCAATGGTTTGGGAACCTGATCCGTCAATGGTCGTAAACGAGACCCAAGACCACCAGCCAGTATTAATGCGCGATTCTGTTTTTGTTCTGGCTGAATAAATTCATCAATGGTCATAACCTCGATAATTTGCCCATTTGCTTCCGTGATCGGTAGTTGTCGAATTCCTTCTTTTAACATTTTTTGAAAAGCAGAGTTTCGGCTCAATTCACCTTTTTTTAAAAACTTTGGTGTTCGATTCATTATTTCAGAAACAGCAAGATTCAGTGACGTATTTTTAAGAATCGCTCTGCGAACATCACCGTCGGTTAACATGCCAACGAGTTGATTATCTTGATTGAGAACGAACACACCTTGAATTGAATTTTCATCAATTTTTTGAATGGCGTTCTGAATACTTTCATTTTCTTTTACAAAAAAGTTTTCTTGCAAATTCATCTGTCTATTCTACCCTTTACCCTCCGATTTCTACCGAGAAAGGCACCTGGTGTCATGGAACAAATACCGTGTTGTTAGCGCTTGCGTTATGCAGTTTCTCACCCTAAGGTAAAAGAATGCTTTCTGCTCTTAAAAGAAGTGTCGCAGCAAAAGAGATTTTTACTCTATCTGGGGCCACCTTACTTTCACAACTGATTTCATTTAGTCTCTACCCCATACTCACACGACTTTATGATCCCTCGGAACTTGGGGCGCTTGCCTTATTTCTGGCCATAGTTTCTGTTTTGGCCGTGTTAGCGCCCTTCCAAATTGATCAGATTGTGCTCTTTAGTTCTCGTGATGAAGATATATCTGTCGCAACAACAAGCCTTTTCTTCATCATTTTTTCTTTTACCAGTATAGCCTGGATTCTATTGCTGACTCTTAAGACCCTCGCGTTTGCAACCATTCAGCAAATTGACTGGTGGGTTTTGTGCCTTTTTCCTCTATTTCTTCTGCCCGCAGCATTTCTACGCTATTTTCAATCTGCCGCAGTTCGAGAAAAAGCATTTCATTCTATCGCTCTAAGTGGATCCGGGTCTCTCATTGGAGCCTCAATCTTGAAAGTGCTATTTGGAGCATTGCAAGCCAATCTTGTATCCCTAATTTTTTCTGAATTGATTTATTATTGGTCGAACTTTCTTAGCCTGTGTATTTTCGCACGAAAGAAAATTAAAAAATACTTTAAGAGAACTAGATTTAAGGAAATCGGCCCCTACTTGCTCTCCCAAAAATCATTTATTCTGTCGGCGCAGGTTGCTTCTCTGTTTAATGCAACAAATGCTTACCTTCCCGTACACTTCGTCGCTTTTATTTATAACTCCGAACAGGTTGGATACTTCGCATTTGCTTTAGGATTGGTTGCAGCACTCAGCCGAAACTTAGCGCAATCTATACTGCAGGTTTTTTCTCATCGATTTGCACATTATGTTCGCAGCAAAAATAATTTGGCTGCCCAACAAGTTTTTCAAAAAACCATGATGCGTAGCCTTGCTCTTGGCATACCAATTATTCTTTTAGCCTTTTGGGTTGTCCCTATACTTTTCCCCATGGTGTTCGGAGAGACGTGGGCACCCGCAGGCTTGTTGATCCCCCCATTAATGCTTTTATTTTTATTCAATTTACTATCGCTTCCATCATTAGCAGCATTACGAATATTGGAACGTCCCGGGCTGACATTGTGTGCTGAAATGTCAGTAACGGCGTTCAATATCTTAGCTCTTATATGGGCGTCCCATACAGGCACGATCCTGATCAACTATTTGTGGGTTGTCGGTAGTTTGCAGTTATTTACCGCTTTCACCTTTTCATTTTTAACATGGAATATTGTTCGTCGTAGAGCTTAATACAACAATTTCACCACATGCTCCGCACACGCAAACGAACTCGTAAATGCTGGCGAGATGGCGTTCAAAACATGAATCGAATTTGGACCTGTTTCGAGAATAAAATCCATTTCCAATTTCTTTTGCTCGAGGTCCATTAATTGCGCACGTATCCCAACTTTACCAAAGCCCACAATGTCGGTTTTTGTTAAATGAGGGACTAAAGTCTTAGATTCTTCATAAAAATAATTTGGGATATATCTAAATAATTCCTCTTTTACGAATTGGCGAAAATGACCATTGTTTCGAATCAACATTCGCATCAAATTCCAAGCTATCAACGGCGTCTCCAGCAAGTCCAACCCTCCAAAAATGGAATAGTTTTCTCTTCCAAAGGCAGGAATCGCGGTCGGGCCAAACATAACTGTGCCATCGATTTTTTTTGTAATATGCACGCCTAAAAATGGAAAATTGATGTCCGGAACCGGATAAACCAAACTGCGGATGCGTTTAGAAAATTCTTCTGAAGATTTCCAGTACAGACCTTTAAATGGCAAAATTTTATATCTATGGCCCACGCCCATAAGATGAGCAATTTGGTCAGCATAGGCACCAGCCGCATTGATTAAAATACCGTAAATAAATCGAGAGCGCTTAGATCGTGCCATTTTATTTTCAATATCTATATTTTGAATCTTTTCTTCAAAATGGAAACGCACACCAGCTTCCAGCAACTCACGTTTTAATTGCGATAACACGGCACCTGAATCAATGACTGCTGTCTTGGGCGAAAAAAGAGCATGATCAAAGGAATGTGCTTCAGGCTCAATTTCCGCCAATTTTTTCAATGAGATCTTTTCAATTGTCACTCCGTTATCTTGCGCACGCTGAAAGAGCGTTTCCAATACCGGAATATTTTTTTCGCGAGTAGCTGTGATAACTTTGCCACACTTCAAAATTGGCAAATGGCGACTTTCCACAAACGAAATCATACGCCGGTGTCCTTCGACACAAAATTTTGCCTTCAAAGAGTCTGTTGCATAGTATATTCCAGCGTGAACCACGCCACTATTGCGTCCACTGGCGTGAAATCCAAGATCTTTTTCTTTCTCTATGATGCCAATTTTTTTGTGACCCTTACGAACCAACTCAGTTGCCAAGGTCAAACCATTGATACCCGCACCAATAATTAAAAAATCATATTGAAAAGGAGTAGTTTCGAGCGCGCTCAAAAGATTTCATAATTCCCAAAAAAATGTTTTTGTTCTTCGACATGGTCAAATAATCCAAGTCGTAAAGCAGCCAAAGTCTCAGCCACGCCTTCTCGAACAGAGACTTCCGGCGTAAAATCTAAAGATTGACGAATTTTATTAAAATTTACTCTGTAATTGCGTGGATCGGCGCCTTTTTCCTGATACTTCACTTTCGAATTAGGTAATGACTTTACAACCTCATTCACAATCATTTGCTTTGTATAATTATTTTCCTCTGAGCCCACATTGAAGACCTCAAATCCCACCTTTTGAGTAGGAGCATTCAATACTTGTTCAACGGCTCGAGAGAAATCACGAACATGGCAGTAGGGTCTCCATGTTTGTGCATCAAACACCAAAAGCTCTTTACCCATATGTAAATCTCGAACAAATTCATTAACGGTAAGGTCAAAGCGCATGCGAGGAGAAAGCCCAAACGCCGTAGCAAACCTTAAAATTGTAGGCTGGAACTCTGTTTTGCCTTTAAGACCTAATATTTTTTGCTCCATTTCAACTTTATGTTTTGCATACAAAGACAACGGGGCAAGTGGGAAGTTTTCATCTACGACTACATCTTTCTCTACTAGACCATAATTTGAACATGTCGAAACAAACACCAACCGTTCAACAGCTGATGTTTTTGCCGAATCAATAAATGAACTTACACCCTGTTGGTTTATCGCAATGCTGGCCTCAGGATATTTTTTGGTAATTGGATCTCCAACAAGCCCCGCAAGAACCACAACATCAGTTACACCATTTAAGGCTTGTTTACATGTGTTGGAGTCACGCAAATCTCCGCGCATAAATTCATATTTCGGCTGTGATAAAAAAGGCCAAACACAACTTTCATTCTTGTAAACCAGTTGGTCAAAACAACGAACCTGCCAGCTCTTTTTCAAAAAATGGCTCGTCATTACAGTTCCTATGTAACCAGCCCCACCAACCAATAAAACTTTACGTGCTGCGGCCATTAGCCCCTCACTTTCCAGAGTATTAATGCCACTAAAAAACTGTTTTTCCTCTCCGAAGTCAATCGAGGGTCCATTCGCATTTCGGGATCAGACGCACAACGTCACAACGGTTGATGTTTGGATGGTGTCTGACCTATAAATAAGCCTATGTTCAATTCGATAACTCAATTTATTCGAAATCTTTATGGTCAAGATGGGGCTATTTCTCTACATGAGCCCACGTTTTTAGGGCAAGAACGCCAATACCTTTCTGACTGTATTGATACAGGTTATGTATCAACAGTCGGAGCTTATGTCGAAAAATTCGAAGCTAAAGTTGCCGAGTACACGGGCGCTCGTTATGCAATTAGCACCGTAAATGGAACAGCTGCTCTACATGCCGCTTTAATTGTCGCAGGAGTAAAGCCAGGCGATGAGGTCGTGACTCAAGCGTTAACATTTATCGCAACAGCTAATGCAATTTCTTATTGTGGAGCTAAACCAGTTTTTCTAGATATTGCGAGAGAAAATTTAGGGCTATCAGCAGACTGCTTAAGAGTTTTTTTTACAAATCATTGTAAGCAAACGGCTGAGGGACTGTTCAATATAAAAACTGGTAAAAAAATTTCGGCCTGTGTTCCTATGCATGCATTTGGCCATCCTGCAGACATCGACAGCGTCATAAATGTATGTACTGAGTTTGGAGTTCCTGTAGTAGAAGATTCGGCGGAAGCCATGGGCTCCCTATATAAAGGAAAACACCTTGGTACATTTGGTCTGCTTGGTATTTTAAGCTTTAATGGCAACAAAGTTATGACCACTGGTGGGGGCGGAATGATACTAACCAATGATCAAGCCCTTGCTAAACACGCCAAACATATCACAACCACAGCTCGCGTACCCTCGGTTGAATATATACATGATGAAGTGGGCTACAATTACCGCATGCCCAACGTGAATGCTGCATTAGGCTGTGCGCAGCTTGAAAATTTAGACCGAGTAATTGAAAACAAAATTGAAACGGCTCGGCTTTATAAAGATTTTTTTTCTTCAATCGGCATCCCATTTATTACAGCTCACAAGGATTCGCGTTCAAACTATTGGCTGAATGCAATTCTTTTCGCCAACAAGCAAGAACGTGACGATTTCTTAGCTTTCGCAAATGAGCGCAAAATATTTGCTCGGCCCGCCTGGAGACAGCTCAATCTTTTATCTATGTACTCTGGTTGCCAAACAGATGATTTAACTGTGACGAAAGAAATCTGTGATCGCTTGGTTAATATTCCGAGCAGTTATCGCCGTTAAAAATAAGTTTAAACCGTCTGCTTCTGCAAACCCTGGCTAGGCGAGCGGTTCAACAAAAGAAAATCAAATAATCCCCGGAGATATCCACAGCCGTAGGCGATGTGCAAAGTCAGAATCGCTTTGAAAACTTTCAATCGCTCAACAAATGAAAGTCCCTCTGGTGGAGCAACGAAAATTCCTATCGCCGCATACAACAGAAGAACAGCAAGATAAATTCCAATAAAATCATCTTCAATCAAACACAAAGCCAAACCACAAGCGATGAAAGCAACAAAAGCCGCTGGCACCAACTGGCGCATCGTTGTGACTGCTCGGTGTTTCTTATTCACAAACACTTTAAAATAACCGTACTGAAAATACTGCTTAAAACATTTCTTAAAACTATCGCGCACCAAGTACGTGGCCTTCGCCGCATGCACATACATAATTTTAACGCCCGCTTTGCGCAGACGAAAATTAAACTCGTCATCTTGATTACGAGTCAGCTGTTCGTCGAAATAGCCAAACTGATCAAAAATATTTCGTCGATACATTGGGATCCCCACGGTGTCGACAAAGCAATCTTCTTTTTGTACGCGGTAATTCGAAGAGCCCACACCAAAGCGAGATTCCATAGCATAACTAATAAATCGGCTCTCAGGGGTTTCATAAATATGCTGATAATCGCCGCCCACACATCCCACTTCTGGATGATCATCTAAAGCTTTAATCAATGTTGGAATATACTTCGGACTTAAAACATTACGGCTGCCAATAATCTGTATAAAATCACCAACAGCGTTTTTCACACCATAGTTAAACGCAAACGGCGTTAGCTTTTCTGGATTATTCACAACCTTCAACGCTGGATACTGTTTTTGCAATTCAACTAAAACTTCGCGAGTCCCATCATCACTCATTCCATCGGCCACAATCACTTCAATATCGGCATAATGAGACGCAAAAATCGAATCAATACATTCTTTGATATGTTTCTTTTCATTTCGGCATGGAATAACAACCGAAACTTTTCTCACGGGCGAGCTACTTTCAAGAACTCAGACGTCACACGCGCAGCTTGCTCGTCGCTCATCTCGGGGTAAAAGGCGAGACTGATCATGCGCTCGGCTGCTGCTTCCGATACCGGAAATCCACCGCGCTTATAACCAAGCTCTGCAAACGCCGGCTGATTATTTAAAGTGACTGGATAGTGCACGCCATAACCAATGCCATGTTTTTTCAAATGTTCCATTACCTGATCGCGATTGGAAACTTCAATCACATACAAATGATAAACGGCATGTGCTTCCGCTCGAGGCTTCACCACTTTAAAGCCTTGAGATACAAACGCTTCATCATAAGCTTTCGCAATTTCACGTCGACGCTCGGTCCATTGAGGTAAGTGACGAAGTTTCGCACTTAATACAGCGGCCTGCATGCCATCCATGCGGTAATTACCCGCAAACATCTGATGCAGATATTTTTCTGAGCGACCATGATCTAAATATTTTTTCGCAAATAGAAATGAATCTTCTTCGCGGCCAATTAAAAATCCCGCATCACCAAATGCACCTAAATTTTTACCAGGATAAAAACTAAATGTGCCGAAGTCGCCGTAAGTTCCAACGGCTTGGCCTTTCCATTTTGCCAAATGCGCCTGAGCACAATCTTCGATCACAAATAAACTATTCTTACGCGCAATCGCCATGATCTGGTCCATTGGCTCTGGATTGCCGTACAAATGAACCGGAATAATCCCTTTTGTACGAGAAGTAATTTTCGATTCGAGCTCTCGCAAATTCATTCCGTAAGAACCGGGCTCACAATCAACCAATACGGGAACGCCGCCCATTTCAACGATCGGCTCGGCCGTTCCAAAGAAAGTATTATTCGGAATGAGAACTTCATCACCTGCTCGCAAATGCATCGCCCGCAACGCTAAAGTAATCGCCGAGGTACCATTGCAACAACCAACGCCGTAATTTCCACCATGAACTAACAAAAATTCTTTATTAAATTTTTCAGCAAATGGCCCTTGAATAAATGCTGTTTGAGCAAGTACCGAGTGCATCGCCAAATCCACTTCGTCTTTCACCGACGCATATTGCGCCTTTATATCCATGAATGGAATCTGTTCCATTATACACGCACCTCGGTTGGCAGTTGTCCCAACCGACATTTGTTCGGAACAAATCTTAAAAACACTTCTTTACCAGTTTCAACAGACTCATAAATCGCAGAAATTAATTCTAATGATTTTCTTCCTTCAAGCCCGCCCACTAAAGCAGCTCTTCCTTCGCGAATACTTTCCACCACTTTGTTTAAATATTCAGCATGGCCAAAGCCGTAAACATCCGGTGGATTATTCTTAAACTTCGTTAACACTTCTGCGTCTTCAGCCAAAGGTGATACGAAGTTCCAAACTTTCATTTCATTCACAGCAAATCCACCGATCTCAACCGTTCCTTTTTCTCCAAGAACTGATAGCGATCCTTCTAAATCTTTCGGTCGAGTCGCTGTTGTCGCTTCAATAATTCCTAACGCTCCACTTTTAAATTTCAAAATCACGACGCCCGTGTCTTCGGTTTCAATATTCACAAGAGCTGTTGAAGTTTTCGCATACACCGATTCAACGTCACCCATCATCCATTGAAGCAAATCAATATGGTGACTTGCCTGATTCGCAAACACTCCGCCATCGTAAGCCCAAGTTCCGCGCCAAGCATCTTGATCATAGTAAGCTTGATTGCGAGACCAACGAACACGAACAGTTCCTAAAACCATTTTTCCAAAGCGGCCTTCTTCAAGGGCACTTCGTAATTTTTTAACAGGCAAATTATATCGATTTTGTTTAACCACAAACAATCGAACACCAGAATTGTCACAGGCCTCAATCATGCGATCCGCGTCTGTCAATGAAAGCGCCATTGGTTTTTCAACGACGACATGCTTTTTATAGCCCGCCATCGCCACTGTATGTTCCGCATGCAAACCGGATGGAGTAAGAATACTAACCACATCAATTTTCTCGCCCATTTTTTCCATCATCTCGTGCATATCGGTAAAAAATGGAACCGCGTACTTTTTCGCTAATTTTTCTGCGCGATCTTTTTGATTATCACAAACCGCAACAAGACCGGCTCCAGCGACTTTTCCACTCGCGAGGCTCGAGGCATGTTTGTCTGAGATACGTCCACATCCGATAAGGGCAAAATTGATTGTGCTCATAGGGTTGGTATAGTAACAGAACTCACCCCCTGCAAGCGCCAATAATGCGCCGCAAAATCTCATTTCGAATCGCACCAAATCGAGAACAAGAAGTTCAATTTGTTCAAATCCAAATATTAGGTTACGCGTCATCCTGCTTTGACATAAAACACCCCTTTTTACCGTCTCACTTCTTTAATAAATCCTGAATTCTTCCGATAGGTTAAGTATGATTCGGTCCTTTCGCCGCACATCCTTACTTCAACTCTTTTATGTGGTGTTTATTCTGATAAATACTTTGTATTTATCCGCGTGCGGAAATTCCAATCTTCAAGTCACGACTTCAAACATAGGAATTACCGGAACCATTGATGTTCCGACTGGTACTTTTACCGTCAGCAAAGTCTCTTCTATCTTAAGTCACCCCATTGAATATCTAACAACCCCCAGCAGCAAAGGGGTCTCGGCATTTTCGTGTGATATCAGTGAAGTGACTTTAGAAGTTTATAAAATAGGTGCTGATGGAACACGCTCTGGAAGTGCACTCGCAGCAGGCACTCTCACTTCAACGAATGGTAGTTTTAAAATTAACGCCGATCAATCTCTTGTCAAGGAAATCAATAATTCGACAAAAATTTCGTACGTGCTTGATGCCGTTGGTTGTTCCGGCGAATTGTTGTATTCAAGACCCCTGACTTCGACCAAAAACCAAGACGTCACTCCGATTTCAAGCTTTATCGGAGTGATCATGGAGTTGGATCAAACTAACCGCTTAAAGTTAACCTCGGCCACGCCCGCTCAAATTCAGGATTTTATAGCGGAAGCGGCACAAAGCTTAGGCGCCCAATCTTCCGTTTATGCTTTCTATCAAAACCTTTCGGCTCACAATGCTCTTAAGCAAAAATTCTTGGATCTGTTCGGCTTTACAGTGAATGATCTTTTATACGTCACCCCGAGGGTTTTACACACACGGCTTCCAACAATAGCTCAAGAATTGGTGCCAACAGATTTCATCTCGCTTGCAAAGCACTGGAATCCCAACTACCAGATTTTTTACGAATGGAAGATCGATGGCGTGTCGGTCGCAACAGCCAATCAGTTTGAATATACAGCATCTGCAAATAGCCAAGGCACACACACTCTTGATTTGTATATCGGCCGTGATGATGGCACAGGCCAGCTGGATACATCAAAAGTATACGTACATAAATCCGCAACACTGCTAATTACAAACAACGTACATGCAACTCCTCCGACGATGAAAATAAGTGGAGCGCTGCCCTTAAAATTGCTTTCTAGAAATATCAATATTGCAATAGATACAGGCCCAGATCTTGCCAACTGCGATAGCTTCTCAAAACTGGCAATCACTGAAACTTCAACGGCCCCTACAAATCCAGGGCTTTACACCATCACTTGCACCACCGACACAGAACAGATTGAACCTTACACTTTAGTATCTTCCGGAGACGGAGCCAAAACACTTTACTTATGGGCGATGGATGCGGCCAACAATATCAGCCCTGCTCCCTCTACTCTGAATGTTGTTTTGCTTGGAACAACGGATAGCACTCTCTCGACGATCTCGGCTTCGCCTTCAACTAATATCCCTTCGGATGGCACAACTTATTCATTTGTAACCGTCACATTGAAAGATGCCCTTTCCCATACAATTCCGGGAAAAGTTGTCAGCATAACATCCAGTCGTGGGGCCACCGACACCATTACAGCTGTCCGTAGCACAACCAATGCTTTGGGCGAAGCCGTCTTCAAGGTGTCCTCATCGACTTTAGGAACAGCCACTTTAACTGCTACAAACACAACAGATGCTGTGACTTTGATTGCGACTCAAAACATTACCTTTACATCAAATATCTTAAGCGCAAGCAACAGTACACTTGCAAAAAATATTTCATCTGTGACGGCAGATGGAACCAGCACTGCAACACTCACGCTGACGCTCAAAGATCTATCGAATAATCCTCTTCCAGGGCGCAGTGTAACTCTCATTTCTGATCGTGGAACGGATGACACAATTTCTCCGGCTTCAGCCACAACTGACTCGAATGGTGAAGCGGTTTTCACAGTTAAATCGTTAGTTGTCGGCAACTCGGTTTTTTCTGGCAAAGATCAAGCAGATGGAATTGTGATCAACCAAACTCAAACGATCAACTTCAAGGCCGGAGCCATTTCACTTTCTCTTTCTTCTTTAACTCTCGAACAAAATGTCCTTGACCCCGGCCAAACCACAAGACTTCTTTTGACTCTTCGTGATAGTTATTCGCACCTAATTGAAGACACTTCAAAAGCCTCAAGTTTGAGTGCAACACTTTTGGCCTCAGGAACAAGTATGGGCACTTTCACAGCTTTCACTGCTGTTTCTGGTAGCCCAGGTGTTTTTGCCTCAACATTTACGGCGAGCACTGGCGGAACAGCTAATACGGCCCGAGTTTATTTCCAAGATCTTGGAGCTTTTTCCACGTCACTGTCATTAACAGTGTTGCCTCGACTGTTAACTTTAAGTGGGCCCAATTCGGTCGTCATTGGAGCATGTAGTACTCAGTTTGTTGTTACACATCGAAATGATAGTGGAGTAGCTCTCAACGTATCCGAAAATAAAGATGTGACCTTTGCTAATGTTGGACAAGGCGCGATCTATTCAGATTCAGGCTGCACAATACCCGTTAATAAAATTACGATTGCAAAGAATTCTAGCAGCAAACCTTTTTACTTTAAAGACCTCGCCAAAGAAACCGTGGGCCTTACAGCAAAATCTGCAGGCACAACCAGCGGAACAGCCATTATTCAGGTCACAGGCGCACCAACTTCCGCAATTCGATTGATCGGCTCTTCACCTCTTCCAATTAATACATGTAGCCCAGCTGTGAATATTACTTTTTTGGATACATTAAAAAATCCTACGGCCGTGACAACAGATACCACTGTGAATTTAGCAGTGAACGATGCTGTTACATTATATAGTGATTCTGCATGTACGACGTCCATCTCAAATGTTACTGTTTTGAGCGGGCAAACCTCTGGAAGATTTTATTTAAAATCATCAAAATCTGAGTCTTACACATTAACAGGTTCCTCGTCTGGATTAAGCTCAGGAAATTACGTTTTTAGTGTACTACCCTCTTCACCGGTTCGGATTGCTGTCGAAGGACCAGGAACAGTTACGGCCGGAGTCTGCCACCAAATTCCTTTTACTTTTACGGTCGTGGACGAAAAAAATAATCCTACGCCGGTCTCTACCATAACAACCGTGACCTTATCCGGACGCGGTAGTGGTGTTTTTTATAGCACCTCTGCATGCTCGAATGCGGCCTCTACTTTCAATATTAATCCGAATGCCTCTTCTTATGTGCCTTTCTACTTTAAAAGTAATGTCGCAGATTCACTCATAATTAACGTCACAGCCCCGGGTCTTGCTGGCGCAACACATCCTTTAGTTGTTCAGCCCGCGGCTATCGCGAAATTAAGACTCAGTGGACCCAATCCTTCATATTTAAATGGGTGTAATGCCTTTACTGTAAATACAGTCGATGGAACAAGCACTTCAGGGAATCCACAAAACGTATCGTCGGATGTAACTGTGAACCTCGGCGGATTTGGAACCGGTGCTTTTTATTCTGATTCGGGATGTACGACACCGCTCTCAGGCAATGCAATTACAATTCTCAATGGAACCAATTCTGCGACTTATTATTTTAAACCTATTGCCGCTGTATCACATACCCTCACCGCCGCCGATGCAGCAAATGTAATTACCGCTGCCACAAATTTAGCAACTGTGGTTCGCACTTATGGTTTAAAACTAACGGGTCCGCAGAATTTAACTCCGGGTGCCTGCTCCTCGGCTTATACTATTAATAGCGTTGACGGCTCAGGTGCTTTAGCAAATGTGGCGTCTAACGTGACTGTGACTTTCGGAGGAAAAGGATCGGGCGTTGCTTATTCGGATTCGTCTTGCTTAACTCCAAGCACATCTCTTGTGATCGCAAACGGAACGAATTCGCTAACTTTCTATTTTAAAGATACTGTGAATGAATCGCTTAACTTTTCTATGGCAGCAACAAACTATGTTACGGGAACTTTAGCTGTTAGCGTGGGCGCAATGAAGATGGAATTATCTGGAACTTCATCCGTTCCCGCCAATTCGTGTAATGCCTATACATTAACAACAAAAGATTCGACGGGCACACCTGTAAACGTTGCCGCAGATACAACATTTAGTTTAATTGGCGCTAAGTCGGGTGCTTTTTATTCGGATGCGGGCTGTACAAGCGCAATCACTTCTTTGATCGTAACTAATGGTACGAGTTCAAAAACTGTTTATTATAAAAATGCTGTTGCCGAACAAATGACTTTGCAAGCAGTCTCGACTGGTTATACCGGGGGTTCATTTTTACTAGCAACAACCCCATTATCTCCAGCTAAATTACATATCGTTGGGCCAAGCAATATAACCGAATCCATTTGTAGTGCTCCTTACACCCTGCACGCGATTGATGCGCAAGAAAATGTAGTGAGTACCATTGGTGCACAAATTGATGCCAACCTCGTCTCTTCGGGATCTACTCTGTTTTATAGTGATGCCGCATGTACGAGCGCAATCGCAACTCTTTCATTAACAAATGCATCGCCGACTAAAAATTTCTATATCAAAAATACCGCGCGCGAAGGTTTTGCGATTGAAACGACCTCAACCTATCCTAGTAACCAATTGCGCATTCTTGCCGCAGCAGAAGTTGATGATGTTGTTGCAGGCAATACTCACACTTGTGCCCTTACAAAAGGTGAGGTCAAGTGCTGGGGTCAAAATCAATTCGGCCAACTTGGAAATGCATCTTTAATTGATTCCGCAGAACCCGTTGCGGCCCGTGGACTCACTGGTGTAACAAAAATTTCGGCCGGCGGAAGCACCACTTGTGCCATTTTACAAACAGGAGCTTTGAAATGTTGGGGGTCCAATAGCAGTGGACAAATCGGCAATAACTCGCTTGTCTCCCAAACAACTCCGACGCAAGTGATTGGATTAACTTCCGGAGTCACTGATGTTTCTGTCGGCGGAGTAAACACTTGTGCCATACAAAACGGAGATGTTTATTGTTGGGGCTCGAACGTCTACGGTCAGGTTGGCAATGGCTCAAGTACAGACATGCGCGTGCCCACTTTAGTCAATGGACTGAGTGGCGCAACACAAGTGGCCGCAGGACTACGCAATGCCTGTGCGCTTGTTGCGGGCTCTTTAAAATGTTGGGGTTACGGAACAGTCGGCACAATTGGAAACGGTTTAACATCTAATGCATCAACACCAAGACAAGTCACAGGCCTTACTTCAAACGTCGTTAGCATACCAAAAACAGCTTCTGCTATTCATATGTGTGCTATTGCAACAATCTCGGGCGGGGATGTTGCTCTTTGCTGGGGAGAAGGAAGTAATGGGCGCATTGGCCAAGGCAGTTCTTCGAATCAACTGACTCCATTCCAATTAACGAATTGGACAAGCGGTGTCACTCACATGGCCATCAATAATTACGGATCTTGTGCCATCATCAATGGTTCATTAAGTTGTTGGGGTTACAATATTACGGGCGCCGTCGGAAATGGCTCCACCAACACCGCATCTACACCTCGGCAAGTTGTCGGATTAACCGAAGGTGTAACTGCCGTTGCAGCCGGACGTGATCACACCTGTGCAGTTGTGCGTGGACAAGTGGCTTGCTGGGGATCAAATGCTTATGGGCAACTGGGTACGGGCTTACTGAGCCAAACTGCAGCACCAATTCAAGTCGCAGGACTTACGAGTGGCGTTTCTGAAGTTCAAGTTGGTACTAATCATGTCTGCGCCCGCTTAAATGATGAAGTGAAATGTTGGGGCGGCAATGCTTCAGGACAGGTGGGCAACGGCACCACAACGAGCTATTCAACTCCGACTGCAGTTAGCACTTTAACTTCAGGATCACTAACTAGTGCTGTGAAGACAGGATCTTCATTTTCATGTGCCATCGTTAATGGCGCCGTGAAGTGCTGGGGACTCGCAAATGTAGGCCAGCTTGGCAATGCAATCGCAAGTAATCAACTTACGCCTGGTATAGATGTGAATGGTCTTTCAAGCGGCGTAACAGATCTCAGTGTGGGCATAACACACTCATGTGCAATTCAAAATGGATCGGTCAAATGTTGGGGTAACAATACAAACTCTCAGCTCGGAAATCTTTCGACTATAAATCAATTTATACCTGTACAGGTCAGCGGTCTTACTTCTGGTGCGACATTCGTTTCTGTGGGCTCGCAGCATTCTTGTGCACTTGTTGGTGGAGTTGTAAAATGTTGGGGACTCAATACCTCTGGCCAACTCGGTAATAATTCATTTGCTGACAGTGCCGCCCCAGTGAATGTGAGTGGCTTAAGTTCTGTGACCCAATTATCTTCCGGCGCCTTCCACACATGCGCAATTTCAAATGGAGCATTAAAGTGCTGGGGCGATAATAGTTCCGGACAACTAGGTCATAACTCGGTCGTCTCAAAAAGCGTTCCAACTCTAGTTCAAGGTTTTACAAGTGGTGTTACTCATGTTGTTGCTGGTTCAAACTATACTTGTGCCGTGAAAAGCGGAGCCGCCTACTGTTGGGGTGCCAATGCCAAAGGGCAACTCGGAACTACGGCCTCAATGCAAAGCTTAGTTCCATTGAGTGTAGAAGGACTCGAAAGCGGTGTGAGTTCAATTTCAGCATCAAAAGAAAGCTATACAACATGTGCTTTATTAACCAATGGCTCTGTTTCTTGCTGGGGGCTGAATACCTTCGGCCAGCTCGGCACCGGATCTGTTTTTGCAAATTTTACGACTACGCCAAACTTTACTTTACCCCTTGATGAATCGCAGTCCTCACTACCGTACGATGTCACGGGTGATAGTTTAGGTAAAATTGTAATCTCGGGACCACTGACTTCTTTCCCGGCCAAAACTTGTAGTGGCAATATCACTATCTCACTAAAAGACTCTTTTGGTAATGCGTCTACAGTGACAGAAGACACGCCACTTAGCATTTCTGGATTGGGGTCGGGTCAATTATTCTATGATTCAAATTGTGAAAGCCCTGTCGACTTAACCGATCTTGCCATTTCAGCTTCGACATCCTCGATCGTATTAAATTATAAAAATGAATTGTCCGAGTCGATTTCTCTAGTTGCCAGTATTGAAGGATATGACGCCGCATACTTTCAAATTAATGTAGACCCAGCGAATACTTTGACATTAGCATTCTCCAATTCTTTAACATTAAACGCAGGAGTATGCAGTGCTGCATTTACTTTAAATTCTCTTGATAGCAATAATGCGGCCTATACTCTTACAAGTCCTCTCGCTGTAACTGTCTCTGGCTTACAAAATGGAGCACTATATTCGGATCCATCCTGCACGCCATCAAGCCAAGTCCTTGGATTTACAATGGCCTCTGGAACATCGAGCAAAACTCTTTACTATAAAAATTTAATGGCCGAGAGCGCCAGTTTAAATCCAGTAGCGCTTGGATTTAATGGTGTTAAATCGACTTTCTTAACAACTGCCGCGAGCCCGACCAAATTATCCGTGAGGGGGCCCGGATTTTCTCGTATTGGCGCATGTGCTGGATACTTTAGCATCACGGCTCGCGACCCCTACGGTGGACAATCAACTGTACCAAGTACAACGACAGTCTCGTTAACCAATACCGGTGGCGGAAAATTTTATAGCGATTCGACCTGTACATCCGAAATCACGACCATCGATATCGAATCGGGCCGTCACTCTTCCGATTACTTTTTTATGCGAACGACTCAGCCCGATTCTCAATTGCTTATTGCAAGTGCCTCTGGATTTACAAGTGAACTTTTCCCGGTTCAAACAGTCACTAATGTCGCTCATGTTCTTGCGATGTCGGGACCATCCTCGGTTTCAACTGGATCATGCAGTTCTGCCATCACCATAACCGCGCAAGATGAATTTGGTTATCCAACAGCACAACAAAAAGCCGCGATTAATACCACTTTAAGTAATCGTGGATCTGCTACAACTTACGCGGCGTCAGATTGTTCGGGCGCAAATTCGACGGCCGTTACAATTCCTTTAGGACTTTATTCGCAAACATTTTATTTAAAAGATAACGTTGCAGAAGCTTTAACTCTGGTTTCAAGTGCAGCAGATTTAGTCTCTGGAACACATGCGATTACAACCCAAGCATCCACCGCCGGAAAGTTAGCCTTATCGGGCGCTTCAACATTAATCAATGGTGGTTGCGGAGCCTACGTCGTTACGGCACAAGATGCCAATGGTAATCGAACTAACGTTTCATCCACAACTACGATTACAGCGACCGGTCAAGGGGCTGGAAATTTTTATTCTGACTCTGGTTGCACGACTATTAATTCTACTGTTGTGATTGCAAGCGGAACTAGCTCTCAAACTTATTATTTTAAATCAGCATCTAATGCGAGTTACACTTTTAGTGCGACAGATAATGCCGCAAGCTTAACCGCTGCTGCAAATTTAACAGTTGCTGTTCGGGCAAGTCGTTTAGTAATTGCAGGCCCGACTAATTTGACTCCAGGAGTATGCAGTTCGGCTTACACTGTTACCAATACAAATTTAGCAGGTAGTGCAACTAACGTTGCGAGCAATACAACAGTCACTCTGGCTGGAAATGGATCTGGCACTTTCTACAGTGATTCGGGATGCACAACATCAGCCACAACCGTTGTTATTAATAGTGGTACAAGTGCACAAACTTTCTATTACAAAAATACCGCCAATGAATTTCTCACTTTATCTGCAACAGCCACAAGTATCGCCATTGGTTACTTGCCAGTGAGTGTCGGTACTATGAAAATGGTTTTATCCGGATCATCCAGCATCAATTCAGGAACATGTTCTGCTTACACTTTAACAACTCAAGATGGCACCGGAGTAACGACCAACGTTTCCGTAGACCGAACATTCGCATTAGTCGGTCAAGGCACAGGGCTCTTCTATAGCGATGCCGCATGTACTACGGCCATTACTTCAGTTACTGTTACTTCAGGAACAAGTAGTAAAATTTTCTATTACAAAAACGATAGGACCGCAAATCTGACCTTTCAGGCCTCTCTGTCTGGTTTTAACTCTGCAAGCTTCAATTTGTCCGTCGTAGCACAAGCCGCAACCAAAATGCTGATTGCTGGCCCTTCTCAAGTTCCCGCTTCCGCTTGTAGTGCCGCTTTTGTTGTCACGCCAACGGATGTAAACAATAATGCTAAGGTCTTCCCATCAACAACAACAATCTCTTTATCTGGTGGTGGTGCCGGTGTCTTCTATAGCAACGCGAACTGCACAACGCCAACTTCAACTTTAAATGTCACGGCTGGCGCTTCGAATGCCACCTTTTATTATCGTAATGCCAACTCAAATTTGACTTTAACTCTCAGTGTAGCCGATGGAAATGCCGCCCTCAGTGACGCAACAAAAACAGTTTATACAAATGCGGATGTGGCACTCATTTCTGCTGGCCTCACCTTTGTGTGTGCAGTGAAGTCTGGAGCGGTTTATTGTTGGGGCCTTAACGACAACGGACAAGCTGCAAATGGCCGCCTCTTAAGCTCTCGCCCAAAGCTTGTCACAGGTGCTGAGCAGGATGTCGTCTCAATTGCGTCGGGTCAGTATCATGCGTGCGCTGTTTTACAAAATGGTTCAGTTAAATGCTGGGGAAAGAACGAATATGGAAATCTGGGCAATGGCACTACATCAGCCACAAACTCCCCTATAGATATTTCATTGCCTGGCCCTGCTGTATCGATCAGTGCAGGTAATGTTCACACCTGCGCTTTACTTGTCGATCAAACCGTTTACTGCTGGGGTTATAATGTTTATGGAGCCATTGGAAGTAGCGATACGGCCAACGCACTTTACCCTACAAAAGTTTTTGGGTTAACAGGTGTTTCTTCAATAGTTGCAGGCGGAAACTTCACTTGTGCGATTGTCAATGGAGGCGTTTACTGTTGGGGTCGAAATCAAACCGGTCAGCTCGGCAATAATACTCTCAATACGCTCACCACCCCTAACCTGGTACCAAGTCTTCCCGAAGGAAGTGGAGTGACGTCTTTGGCCGCCAATGGATCGACGATTTGTGCGGTTAAGAATGGTGGCTTACTTTGCTGGGGTAACAACAGCTCGGGGCAAGTGGGCGACGGAACAACAACAAATGCGCTCACGCCTTTTTCACTTCCAGAATTTCCAGCATCCAGTGGCGTAACAAGTGCTGGATTAGGTTCGACTCATAGCTGTGCAATTCAAAACACCGCCTTGAAATGCTGGGGTTCGAACGTCAGCGGCGAAATTGGCAATGGCTTACTGACCTCCATTCAAAAAGATCCAACGACAGTTATTTCTTCTGGCGTAACAGCTGTTACCGCAGGAACAAACTTTACCTGTGCCTTAGTCAATGGACTTATTAAATGTTGGGGAGTGAATACTTATGGGCAATTGGGCAATGGCGAACAAATTATTTTTCCTGCTGCTAATGATGTTTATGGATTAGGTGCCGGCAGCGGCGTAACACATCTAATTGCTACAGGAAGCTCAACATGTGTGATTGTGAATGGCGGCGTGAAATGTTGGGGTAACAACAATTATGGTCAGCTTGGTGTTGGAAACACCGTAAACTCACCTTATCCTGCTGATGTAACAAATCTTGGACCCGCAAGTGGTGTGACACAAATTGATGGTGCAGGTGATTTTATGTGCGCTATTGTCACTGGCGATGGCGTCAAATGTTGGGGACGTAATTATGCCGGCGCTGTAGGAAATGATACTTCTGCGGCCAATGCTCTAACACCCGTGAGTGTTGTAGGTTTACCATCAACAACTGTTACGCAAATAGCGACATCCATCTTCACATCTTGTGCTCTCGTCAACGGAGGGGTGTACTGCTGGGGTTTTGGTCTCGAGGGTGGACTTGGAAATGGGGAGACCACAAGTCGCACTTCCGCGGTTCCGGTTCCGTCACTTCCTCAAGGCTCCGGTGTAACGAGCATCTATGCCGGCTACAAACACTTTTGCGCTGTTTTAGCAGATGGGTCCGCTAAATGCTGGGGTGCAAATGGCACTGGACAACTTGGAGATGGAACACGCATTCTTCGCTCGACTCCTGTCGATTTACTTGGACTTGAACGTCCTATTACACATATGAGTTTAGGAGTGTATGCATCATGTGCCCTATTGGATGACGGATCAGTCAAATGCTGGGGAGCAAATAGTGCTGGATATTTAGGCAATGGAATTCTAACTTCAAGTTATACCCCAGTCGATCCCAACGGTTTAAATTCAAATGTAACAACATTGACAGAACGATCTTATACAACATTTTGCGCTGTCCAAAATTCTGCCGCAAAGTGTTGGGGATACAATTTGTACGGGAATGCCGGAAATGACTCTACTAACTATCTTCTGACCCCAACTCTAATTCCGGAACTTTCATCTGGAGTAACAAAAATTTCTGCAGGAACACGCCATACCTGTGCTTTAATCAATGGTGGAGTGAAGTGTTTCGGCGCCAATATGCAGGGGCAACTTGGAAATGGTTATCTCACGCCTCCAGTTACGACCCCAAGCTTTGTTGTGCCATTTTAATTTTTATCGACCGAGAGATTCAGCTATGAATAAATTAATTCTTTGTCTGTTCATCATTTTTTCCGCCACCCTCTTTTCTTGTACACGAGAGCCTGAAGGCATTCACTATGAACAAAAAGAAAGCTCTCCACAAATGGCCGCCAAAATTTTTGGACAAGAGATCAGCACAGAAGAATTAATTGATGGTGGCCGACTCGAATATTTTCAAATTCAAGAACGTGATTACCGGTTTAAAAAAGATCGCCTGGATCAAGTTGTACACAATAAAATTTTAACAGAGGAAGCAAAGAAAAAAAATATAAGTGTCGATGAGCTGATGGACAAACATATTTTAAAAGACCCTATTACAGCTTCTTCCGGTGAAATCGATAAATTTATTAAAGAAAAAAATTTAGATAAGACGCACGTCGACTCCGCGGCTCGTAAACAAATTGAAAGTTTTCTTGTTGTGCAAAAAAAAGAACAAAAGGTGAAGCAATACATAGCAAAATTAACGGCCGAATTTCCAGTTGAGATTTATTTCAAGCGACCCACCTTTATCTGGCCAAAAGAAAAAATGAGCCGCCCGACCGCTGGATCTCCAAATGCAAAAGTTAAAATTATCGAAGTGGCAGATTTTCAGTGCGAATCATGCAAAAAAATCGCAAACAAAACTGAACAGATTCGAAATAAATATGGAAACTCCGTCCTCGTTTCATATTTGTATTTTCCTGGCAACAATCGAACTGAAGGTCGCGCATCGGCGGAGGCCGCTCTTTGTGGGTTTAGACAAAGTGCAAACTCATTTTGGAAGTTTCATGATCTGTTGATGGGCTTACAACAAGTGCCCAGCAAAGATAGCCTTATTGCCCTAGGCGTAAAGGCCGGCCTCAATAAGACAAAATTAGAGGATTGCATCGCCAAGCAAGAATCGGCGATCGATTTGCGTGAACATTTTAATTTTGCAAACGCATTGGGTGTTCGCTCATCTCCAATCTTTATTATAAATGGCGAAGTTTTTAATGCGGATTTTCCAATAGAAAATATCTTTGCAAAAATTAATGAAAATTTACATTAAAAGAAATCATAGCCAAAACGCAGCTGGAATGTTGAACCAAAGAAGGATTGAACACCCGTGTTGCGCGAATCATCTTTAATAAAAGTATAGCGTATATTTTGACTTTGCCCGAACCAGAACGCCCCAAGACTTATTCCGCTTGAGTAAAGTTTAGTAACACCTATAGACCCATCAAACATTAATTGTGATTGGGCGCTGAAGCTGTTTCCATCCAAGGACCTTGATCCCACTAGCTGCTGATAGCGCATAAACGCCTCATAAATATAACCAGATGAATTTTTATAGTCCGCTTTGAATCCAATCGATAAATTACTTAATTCGTTTTGCAGAACAGAAACAGCCCCCAAGTCATCAACATAAATAAATGGAATTTGATGAACCTGTCCTCCGAATAACACGTTATAGCGAATGCGCCCACGATTTAAAATTTCATACTGCCACTCGGCAATAGCCGAGCGCCAATGATAGGATGTCGTTTTCACGTCCGTGTCGGTCGTCGCACTTAATTCTCCCGGGGCATCGTGATACTGTAAGTTCACTTTTGATTTATCCGCTACACGAAATCCTACGCCAAGCATAATCGCCGGTGCCATCATTTTTGAGAAAGTTCCTGTAGATAATTCTTCATTGCCAGATTGACTGAATTGCAGGAAATCTCCGCCTGCTCCAAACCACATATTGAATTTTGGCCCTCTCAGTGCATCCATTGGATCTTTAAGAGGCAATTTTGTGGTTGTCGCTTCCGCTGGTTTTTTTGTTGAGGCCAGTTGACGAATTTCCGGTGCATAATTAATTTTTGGAATTTCAATTTTTTGTATGGCTGAAAATTTCGAAATCGGCCAACCCTTTGTATTTAAACTACGCGCTCGAACAAAAACGACGCCAGGCTTTGAAGGAAAATAGTTTAGTTCGTCCTTTTCTGTTGTAACAACTTGCGCTTTTATAAAGCTTTCATCTTCCGATGTTTGAATTTCGGCCCTCTTCGACAACCGATGCGAATCTAAATTGAATTTCACTTTCGCGAGGATGCCGTCTTCTGGTTTGGATACTTTCGCCACAAGCTGCGGTGACGCAACCAAAGTCCGCACCGTCCTTACATCCGAATAAGCGACTTCATTGCCACGAATGGCTTTCAGCCGGATATAAAAAAGTCCCACTTGCGGGTGCTGCCAAACCCACGGCGACCGCTCCAGTACCATCTGCTTTGCGGAACGAAAATTTTCAAAAGCTGAAAACTCAAGTTCGTGTCGTTCTGCTTGAGCAGAAGGCCTCCACCTCACTGTGGGCCACGCTGTACGCACAAAGTTCTTTGCGACTTCTGACGGCGAGCTTCCGCTATCCAATTCAAAATTCAAATTTTGCCATAAAATCTGTGGCTTCTCTAGCGGGACAATCTCTGGCAGCAGAGGCTTTGTGGCCAAAATTGGCTGAATTTCTGATTCTATCGGAGCCGGGGTGGCATTTTGTAATTCAATTACAGCAGTTGTCGAAATAAAATTTTCACGTTCCGGATGCTTGGAAATGACACGCCAGTAGTATTGACCAACACGTAGACCGGGTACGGACTGATGAAGTGCCGTTGTTTCTTTGCTATATAAGATTGTCGAAAAATTTTCGGTTTGCGAAACTTGCAATTCATATGAGTCGCTTAAGGACTCATCACGCCATGAAAAATTCACGGGCCGAACAGTAACTCCGCGCGCATCGACATTTATTGGCAATGTATACTTTGGTATTATCTGCGGTCCAAGAGATGTATAGTATGAAAAACTTGAAACTGCGGAACGATGACCACCACGACTTGACTTCACACGCCAAAAGTATATGTGACCCGGCTTTAAGTTCGCGCTTAAGGATTCTCCCTGAATTATTTGCGATAGAATCGACTCTTTAAATAGAGGGTCTAAGGCCACTTCGATAAGTGTTGGTTCAAGTATATTCGATGTTTTCCAATTTAAGATTAAAGGTTCGCGAGATTGCTTCCAAACAAATGCTCCGGGCTTGGGATAAACCAACGTAAATTTTAATGGCTCAATCTTCAGTCCTTGCTTCTCAAGCTCCGCTTCTTCATTTGCTTTCACCTTTTGAGAAGCGGCCGTTTTTTCCAATTTTACGCTTGCTTCTCCCTTGAAAACAGTCAGTTTGATTTTTTTCTTCTGTGATTCTAAACGAATCACGGCTCCTGTCGATTCAATCTGCACAACTTCTTGTTCTGATTTTATAAAAAATTTAGTTCCTTTGCGAAGCTCACCAAAAAAACTTCCATTTTCTAAGTCAAACACTGGAACATTTGTGTCATCGGTGATCTTTACTAAACTATTCGGCTCAATGGTAAACTGCTGATCGCCTCGCAATTTTACAATAGCAGAAGAGGAGGACCCGGTAAAAACACGATCATCTTGATAGACATGCGCTTCTTTCCCCAGCTTATTCCAGGCCGCTTCTTGATTGCCACGTAGTCGAACATCTTGTCCTTGTGGGCGCACAAAACCTAATGACTCTTGCTCAATCGCCACTCGCTTCATTTCTGGTCTCGAAAAAATAAGATACGAGCCCGTGGAAAGAATTCCCACGACAACAAAAACATACAATAATGCTTCAAGTTTAAAAAACTTTTGCAAAGCGATAGACCCCCTTAACTTCTCGGGTCATTTTATGAGAATAATGAGTAGAATCAGGTTCTTAGCGGAAGAATTGGTCGTCTAGAAATTGCGACCAAAGTGATGTCGTCAGGAAACAATATTCCGTTACGGTGGCGTTCGATTATAGCAGCAGATTCCGCAATGATTTCTGTCGTCGTCGTAGACCAACGAATTCTTTTTAATAGATTTTGCATATAGCGACGATCACTTAACGCTTTTCCATCTGCATTGACGACAGAAAATAACCCATCCGTTAATAAAATTAACTTTTGTCCAGGTCCAAGCGTCATTCTCTCCTCGACCCACTCCTTATTTAAGAGCTCGCCTAAAGTTGTGCCCTTTTGTACCTCTAGGTATTCACCTGATAACTCATCCACGGCCGTCAATTTCAAATTCAACGGAGGCTCATGACAAGCATTAATAAAAACGATTTCACCAGATAAGGTGTTGATCTTAAAAAGTTGTGCTGTCATAAAAACTTTGCCGGCAGAACATGATGAAATCGCATAATCCCAAGCAGACATCATTTGTGGCAAAGTCATTTCTGCTTTTTCAATCATTGAAAAAACGGCGCGCGCAGAAGCTGTAATTAATGCGGACGGAGTCCCATGCCCCGTCGCATCGGCAATGGCGACATATAGATCATTTCCGTGCTCAAAATAATACCACCAATCTCCTCCACACTCTGTGGACGTCGCATAATACCCGGAAAGCGAAATTTCATTTTTTTGAAAATCCGGTGATTTCGGCAATAAACTTTCTTGTACTAAGCTCGCAGTTTTCAACTCCGCTTCCATTCGAGCTTTGTCTTTTGTTTCTTCCAACAAACGCTTAATTTCCAATCCCATTTTTTGAAAAGCCGTCGACAATATTCCAACCTCATCATGTGACTTCACAACAACGGGACTCGAGAAATCTCCGCGACCTATTTTCGCCGCGGCCTGAGTTAAGGTCGCCAAACTGCTTGTTAAACTTTTTGAAACAGTAAGAGCGATCAAAATTGTAACGAATAACGAAAACAGAACAAAAACCATCGATCGCTTCAGCAGAACATTCAGTGCACCCAAAGCTTCCGCCTTTGGAGTCACTGCGACAAACCGAATGTCAGCAAATTTAGTGCTTAGACTGGAAACCAAAAACTCTTCATTTCCAACTTTTTTTAAACTTGTAATCTCCGCCCGGGCTCGCGAAAACTCCGAGATGATTTCTTGATAAATAAGAGTTTGTGTCATTGGAGTGCTAAAAGCCAATATCTGTCCGCCCCTGATCATCATGAAGACAGTCCCTGTCGTTTTCGGAAAAAAAGAAGAGCCCTCCAGTAGGATTCGCAATATTAAAGTTTCACCGCTGTCGCCTTTTTGGCCGGTCGTAATTAAAATTCTCTTATGACTCAAAACCCGAACATCCATTGCACCTGCGGTGATCGCACTTTCCTTCGAATCCATCGCCGGCATAAGTTCCGATTCATTTTCAACCTTAACAATTAGCTCCTTCTTACTTTGCTCCAAAAGCTCAAGGGCTAATAACGACTTTTGATCATTAAAAAGTCTTTGGCCGATACTGCTCAATGCTTTCGACTGAACATCGTACGTCGAAATTATAGCTTTCGAGAGGACCAAAGCCTGCTCAATTTTTTGATTGAAATCAGATGCCGCCGCCTCCACTTGTGCTTGCTGACTGTCAAAGACGTAAGAGATCTTATCCGATTCAAAAGTGTCTTTGGCGATCAGCACATAGCCACCCACCAGGCCAACACCCAAGGCAATAAATGCAGCACTAAGTTTCCATTTAATGGATATAAATCGGGAGCCCGACATTGTTATTAGCTTAGAGGTGTATTGAAGCGGTGTCTAATAAGACTCTGATGCGACGCAAAACTTGACCTTCCTCCCTGTTCGAGGAATAAGCTTGAACTATGTTGCAATTTTGGCGTCGCTTTTCCCCCAAATCCTGGAGCTATCAACACGTTTTAACGGATATCGTGATTTTAGCTACGGCCATGTATTTTAGTTTGTGGCTCCGCTTGGGCTCAACCGACAACGATGGACATTGGGAAGCGCTCAACCACTTTATTGCTGTGTTTGTAATAATTCAGATCCTCTGCATGATGAGTTTCGGCGTCTACCGCAGTATGTGGCGTTATATTTCTACTTCCGATGCCATTGTACTCGCCAAAGCGATAGGGGTGGCCACACCGTTATTAATTTCCATTACTTTTATACTTCAAAATTTTGGAACTCTTCCGCGCTCTGTGTTTTTTATTAACGCCTTTGTCTCTCTCGCATTCTTAATGTTGATCCGGGTCGCACGTCGAAGAGTTTATGAGTTAAAAACCCATAGCTCGAGAAAAGACCAATACGTCGGTCGCATGCTCATTTATGGGGCCGGAATGAATGGGAGGCTCTTCGCCCAAAGACTGCTAAACGATCCCAATCGTAATATGGAACTTCTTGGGTTCATCGATGATGCCCCAGAAAAAAAAGACCGAGTGATTGGCGGACTTCCCGTTTTAGGTAACGGTGCGCTGCTTGAGCCGTTACTTGAAAAAACAGGCGCAACGGATCTGGTCATCGCCATCTCTCACCCTCCAGCTGAACTTTTAAGGCAAATTGTGTTGCTGGCGCGAAAATATCAAATTCGCCCACAAGTAATTTCCGATCTTTCGGCTACAGGCATTCAACCCAAAAGCGTCTCTTTATATCGCCAGTTAGAACTGGGTGATTTATTAAATCGTAAGCCCACCGAGATCGATGTGCAAAGTGTGGCACAAATGATTGAAGGCAAACGAGTTCTTGTTACCGGAGCTGGTGGATCGATCGGAGCCGAGCTCAGTCGACAAGTTTTCCGCTTTAACCCTGAAAAACTATTGCTCTTGGATCATTCCGAATACAATCTGTATGAAATTGATCGTGAATTAAGGCCTTCTGCTGACGCCAACAACAAAGTAGTCCCGCTACTAACAGACATCAAAGACAATACCGCATTAAAAAATATTTTCGATCAATACAAACCTGAAGTTGTTTTTCATGCTGCCGCCTACAAACATGTGCACCTCGTTGAAGCCAATACCAATGCGGCGATTCTGAATAATATTTTAGGCACCCAAAATTTAATTGAGCATTCAATTCGAATCAACACTGAACGTTTCTTGCTTGTTTCGACAGACAAAGCTGTAAATCCAATCGGAGTCATGGGCGCAACCAAACGCGCCTGTGAAATGCTGACAACAATGGCTGGCCTTAAAACAAAAAAGCAATTTTCATCCGTTCGCTTCGGCAATGTTTTAGGAAGTAGCGGCAGCTTGATTCCACTATTGAAGGAACAGATCCATAACGGCGGACCTGTTACACTCACTCATCCCGATATGAATCGCTTCTTTATGCTGATTCCAGAAGCCGTGTCTTTAGTTTTAATGTCGAGCGCACTTTCTGAGCCGGGTGATATCAATGTGCTTCGCATGGGTGAGCCCATCAAAATCGTCGATATCGCAAAAAGTTTAATTACCTTGATGGGAAAAACAGAAGAAGAAATTCCAGTTGTTTTCACCGGCATTCGTCCTGGCGAAAAGATGTTTGAAGAGCTTTATATTAAGGGTGATGAATTACAAACTCGACACGCCGATATTTTAACTCTGCCAAAGGGTGCGACGTATTCTCTCGACGCAAAAGTAGATTACAATCAAGCGATTCAGATGCTAATAAAATCGGCCGAAGAACACTCCGCCGATTCAAAATCGCAATTATTAAAGTTTGTTTCTGAGGGCGCTTTGACGGCTCCGTCTTCCTCCCCAAAATCCCCACTGGCCCACTAACTTGCATACCACTTCACACACTCATCTTCCCAAAACTTAGGTCGCGCGAACAAATCTCATCAACAGTACATTATGTTATATTCCAATCTGACCTTAGATGAGTTCACCGACATTTTCTAATGCGAAAGCACACACAGACAGCCCAATCGCTTATACTAAACAAATAACTATGAATTTCATTGCACTCGCCTTCCTTATGTTATTTTCAGCTGCATCTCAGGCGCTCGTCATTTTTGATGCGAATGTATTTTATTTTACCGATGATTTTACAACCGATGTGTCGGCCAGTGCGAAGCGCACACTTTGGGATCTCTCTCTTGGTATGAACTTAAGCAAGAAGGGGCGAATTGTTTTAGGTTGGAACTATGCCTCCTCTTCTTTCGAAGATACCGCGGATTCCGAAACCACCACGCTGACAATTTCAGATATGGGACCCAAGCTCAGTTATTTTTTTGATAAAGAATATGTTTGGAGCCTTGGGTTCACTTACAATTTAATTACCAAAGGAAATTACGACGACAATGGGACAACAAAAGAATTTCGTGGTACCAGCATGAAAGTGGATTTTGGTTACACGCCCGCCATCTCAGAAAATTTTTCTCTTGGATTAAAACTCAACTATTATAAACCTGCATTTAATGAACAAATTTCGGGTGAAACCACGCTCGCCGCTGTTTCCTATAGTCGTACATCCATTTATCCAAGCATGTCCTTCAACTACCGTTGGTAGCAGCCGCAACACGTTTTGACATCAAGTCTACGATCGCTTACTTTGCCTGGCATGAATTACACAAAATATTATTTTCTTGTACTCAGTTTTTTGATCTTCTCTTCCCATGCTTGGGGTTGGGGTGGTCGTGGTCACGATGCCATCTGCGATACGGCCGCACAACTTGTTAAAAACAAAGAGCTGAAAGCGTTTCTCACTTTTCGCCCGCAATTGATGGGTCACCTTTGTAATGTACCTGATATTTATTGGAAGTCTTTAGGCGATAAGGTCACTGAAGTTGAAGGACCCTCGCATTGGATCAACACCGAAGTTCTTGGTTTAAAGGTTCCGGAAGTGCCTCTGGATTATCAAAAATTAATGAACGACTACACAGGAAAGCAAAATTTATTTTGGCAGGATGAAACGATCACGTCTGTACCTAAAAAATTAGGTTCTCTGTGGTGGCGCGCAGATCAGTTCTTGCGTTTGGCAAATGCGATGAAACCTGAATTTACGAATGTGCAGCTTCCAAAAGATTTAAAAGAAGCACGCGATGAAAGTCGTCCTTACTCGAAGGCTGTTTATCAGCTGATGGTGTACATGGGATTGCTGGGCCACTATGTCGGGGATGCGTCCATGCCTTATCACTCGAGCGCGGATCATGATGGCTGGAAGGCTGGCCACGGTGGAATTCATTTTTATTATGAAGACTTGGTTGTTGGGCAATTTGGATCGGATCTAAATTTGCGCGTCTTCAAGGCGGCCGAAAAGATGCGCAAAAATCCAAAAGCTCTTAAATTTTTGCAAGGCAATGCCCTTGAAAAAATGCGCAACTTTTCTGAAATTTCAATCGCAGAAACAGAAAAAATCAACAAACTCGATCCGGTAATTAAAAAATCGGATATGAAGAACTACCAAGAAAACAAACCGAATACTCCGGCCATTCGGAAAGACGCCGAGGTTGGCTATAAAGCATTTAACGAGATGATCATAACCGATATGGCTCGATCCAGCCTACTTTTGGCCACCTTTTGGGATGAAATCTATGAGGCCATTGGCAAACCGATTCTAACTGAGTACCGGAGCTACAAATATCCGTTCACCCCTGACTATATCCAACCTGATTACACCAAATTGGAAAAAGGTAATAAAACCCCCTAATTTCCTATAAATACGCGTTGACGCTTGGCAGCTTAATTGCTATCCATCCGCCTACCTCAACCCCCTTTAACGAAGGATCAAGAACCATGAAATGGCTGGTTTTTTCGCTACTCTTTTCACTTTCTTCCACCGTTTTTGCAGCTCCCATGTTGCCACTTCCAACTCAACAAAATGAGTCGGATGATAATTTTCATCAAGCTTATAGTTATGCGATTGCACCTATGAATCGGGCCAATTGGATTTATTTAGGCTTCGTTCCTCGTGCCACGGACCCTTCACGAGTCAGTATTCATTTATCAAAGGTCGGCTTCACAATGCGCATCACTTTAGAGATGACGGAACAAGAAGTCGCCTCATATCCGCAAAACTTAGTTCGCCGAGCACAGCGAGTTCAAGAAATTATGCAACAGCGTGCACTCACATTAACTCAGCCTTCTCTTGGCGATCGTTATTTTGCACAAATCGCTCAAGTTCAAAAGCGTTCGCAAGTTGATTATAAAAACGGTCTTGCGTGGCTCAAAAAGTTTTTCCCAAACAATATTTTTGAAGTATCTAATCAAGGGCAAATTCGAGTTGTTGCCCACTTCGTGTCACCAATTACAACCCTTCGCTATGGCCCACACAAACCTGCCGATGGTGTTTACACAACTTATAGCCTAGAGGAACGCAAAGATTTTCATCGCGATCTTGATACGGGCAAAACGGATTTTATCTTTGGCGGCTTCCCAGCTCTTTGGTTCAACGGACAAATTGGTATCCATGGACCGATCCGCTTTAGTAACGCTGGAGAAAGAGATCGCTCGGGTCGGCCGATTGAACAACTATGGGCCGATAATGAAATCGGTAATTTTGCTTATAATAAAGCAGAAGGTCTTACACCTAAATATCGATGGGATCTTGTTCGCACACGCGATAGTGCCGGCTGCATTCGCGCAGAGTCCATGGAAATCCGTCACATCTTGCCTGCGTATGAGCCAAGCTTAAAACAAGTTCCAATTTACGTGAGCTCACAGTGGGATCAAATTACTCTTCCGGGAAAAGCGCCCACGTACATCAACGTCAACTACTACATTGTAAGTCCATACCTACCACCATTAACTCAAGAGCAATGGTTGCAAAAAGAAGCACCATCCATGCTGGCCTTACAAAACCAAATGCTAACATTTCCATATTTAGATCCTGCGACTGTTGAATTCTATAACCCAACGGGAAGCGCGGATTACCAAAGCATGTTGCAGTTGAATCAAGCTGAATAAATCGAACTAAAACGGCGTCGAAGCATTGACGCCGAATTGACTTAAGTACCAACGATCTTTCTCTATACCGGTCTCTAAACGATTCATATAAAATTCGAATTGCATATTTTCGCGAGGCTTATAGCGTACAAGACTTGATAAGTAATATCCAATGCCCCAGGTATTTGGACCGTTATCGTAACCTCGTCCTATGGAGCAATTCACAACAGCCGTCCAACGTTTGGCAAAAGCCGTGTCTGTTTCAATTTTTGCGCTATATCCATACACATGATCAGGACTCCAATAATTCGAAGTCCAATGTTGAAAGCGTATATGATCAGCTCCGACTCCGAGCCAAATCGATGTCGGAGCCTGAGAGACTTCATACAAGGCCGAAAATTCCCCCTGCATTTGCCAATTATTATCAGATAAATACTTCCAACTATGCCAGGCCTGAATTTTAGTTCGGTCCGCAGGACGAATGGCAAATCGTGGAGTGATTCCAGACGAAGTAATATATTTTTCCGCTCCACCAGGCTGAAACAAATCCGTATAAACATAATCGTGATTGCCCCCTAGACCAAACTCAAATTGGCCATCGGGGTTGATCGTGGCTTTCGCAGATCCCATCACTATATCTTGAGATTTTTTTGACGTTTCATTTTTTAAATTATGTAAGCCCATTGATCCTTCCAATTTAAAGTTAGAAAAATCCCGGTTTACAAAAAGCGATGCACGAGCCCCTGTATATAAATCTTTCGTGCTATAGCCTTGATTCAAAAACACGTTGGTTCCAATTTGCATTTCTTTACTGGGCTTCTCGGATAATGAATCGATGGCCAATGTCGATTTTTGCTTAAAACAAAAATTCATTTCTTCTCGGAATGCTTTATCAGAGGTCACAACTCGCATGGCATTGGATTCCGCAAGCACCTGCGGAGTTGCGTGAGCCACGAGCGAACTCACACTAACAAAAAGTAAAAAAACGATTTTAAATTTCAATGTCAACTTGCTTTGTCCTCATATAGTCGATGACAATTATTGCCCTGCAACTTTTTTCTCGGTGTCTTTCATATTTAAGTCCATTACAAGTGCCGTCATCGCCTGGACCGCTCGAGCATAGGTTTTATCGAACTTTGAATCGTATTTTGGTGAATGATTTAAAATGATCGGCTTCTCTCCACCTGTACCAACCCAGAACATAAGAGATGGAACTTTGGCTGCTAAACCAAATTGGCCAAAATCTTCTGCGCCCATTGTCGGATTTACTTTTTCTAGTTTGCTGAATTCTCGAGTAAAAATAGTTTTCGCCCGTTCTGCTAATGTTAGATCATTAAACAAAGCATCGGCGGACTCTGTTTTCACAACAACCGGTGGTAACGCACCTGATGTTTTAGAAATTCCTTGTGCCACTTCTGTAATTCTTTTTAAAAGTAGCTGCCGCGTTTCATCATCATAGCTGCGAATTGTGAGCTGCAATTTCACATCATCCGGAATGATATTATTTTTCGTTCCGCCATGAATAGAGCCCACGCTAATAACGCCTGGGTTAATTGCTTTTTTCTCGCGTCCCACTATGGTTTGCAATCGCAATATAAACTCTGCCGCCATAACGAAGGGATCGATACCTCCTTCTGGAGCGGATCCGTGCGTGCCACGCCCTTTAAATGTCACATCGACACTGTCGGCATTTGCCATTGCAAAACCCGGCATAACTCCGATCGCGCCCTCTTCATACAGACCCGTCACGTGTAGCGCTAAAATTACGTTGGGTTTGGGCGCCTTTTTTAAGAGATTGTCTTTCAACATTGCCTTCGCACCTTGCCCCAACTCTTCCGCAGGCTGGCCAATGAATACAACAGTCCCTTGCCAGAGATTTTTTGTATTCGACAAAACATAAGCCACTCCCGCGAGAGAGGCGATATGATGATCGTGTCCACATGCGTGCATCACTCCAACATTTTTACTTTTATAAGGAAGACCTGTGTTTTCCGTAACAGGTAGACCGTCTAAATCGGCACGGATCCATGTGACCGGTCCTTCACCATTGCGAAGTATGCCAACGACTCCGAAGCCGCCAATCCCCTCTTGCACTTCTAAACCCAACGTCTTTAATTCCTCAGCCAATTTTCCAGCCGTTCGCTTTTCTTGTCCACTAAGCTCTGGATTTTCATGCAGATCACGGTAAAACTTTTGTAAGTGCGATTTCCGCTGCTGAATAAGTTCTTGTGTTGTCGCAGCAAAGACCTGAGTGCTGAAAAGAAAAATGAGTGTACCCATAATCGCCCGCATGATTTCCCCCACGGATAAAATATATTTAGTTTCGTAACATGCTAATAGAGGCCCAGCAACTCACATGCTTTTTCGCTGCACAACGACGACAGACTGGAGCTCTGGACTATAAACACAACTTCTCTTATGGTGCGTTATGCAAATCAACATTCAAGCTCAAGCTTATAGTGATAAAATCGAAGTCGGTACTGCAGAAATTAATCCTTACACAAAAGACAAACTTTTCTTTAAGGCGCTTATACATCTAACCTGGACTTGGTGCGTAGCCATTCTCTGTATACTTGTTCCCGCTCTTCATTTTGTTTTGGTCCCAGGTTTTTTTATATTGGGAATTGTTCTTGCTGTTCGCACAATGTCTCTGCAGGCCGAAATCACCTCTGGTCACCTCAACTGTCCACACTGCTCCAAGCCAATGACACTACAGAAAGCGGCTGCTTTGTGGCCACATACTGAAATTTGTCAAAGTTGTGGCTCGAATATTCGTATACAACCTCAACAATAGAACCTCTCGCCTAGACACCCATTCCGCCTTCCGCTATAACCAAACCATGCGCCGCAAAGAACTTCTACGCCTAGTTTCAGGATTTCGTCGCTTTCGGGAAAAGTATTTTGAACCGGAAGATTCGCCTTATCGTTATCTTGCCACGGCACAGTCTCCAAAAACTTTAGTTATTGGCTGCAGCGATTCCCGTGTCGATCCCGCCATTATTACTTCTTCAGGTCCGGGCGATTTATTTGTTGTACGCAATGTCGCGAACCTGGTTCCTCCCTTTGAAAAGGGTGGTGGCCATCACGGGGTCAGCGCGGCCATCGAATTTGCCGTTGTGGTTTTAAAAGTTGAAAATGTGATTATCATGGGCCACAGACAATGTGGGGGTATTCGCGCACTTGTAACAGGTATGCACAGTGATTCTGATAGCTTTGTAGATCGCTGGGTTGCCATTGCAAGACCCGCGCACTTTCGAGCATTAGCCGCGAATCCACAAGCCGATCAAGATTCTCTTTGTCAGCATTGTGAATTAGAAGCGATTAAAATTTCTATTGAAAATTTGCGATCGTTCCCATTTGTTAAACAAGCCGAAAATGAACGTCAAATGAATGTGATCGGTGCTTACTTTGATCTAGAGGCCGGCAGACTTTTAGAACTCAATGAATCTACCGGCGAGTTTATCAGTATCAGCGATTAAAACGTCCAACCCAAAGAATACTCTAATGCCAAACCCGCAATTGATGTCGAGACTTCAGTTGATGAGCCCGACGACGATTCAATTTTAACTTTTGTGTCACCAAGTCCCAATGAAGCTCCACCACCCAACATCATGTTAAAGCTATCCCAGTACCATCCATAACCCACAAGACAAGATGCCAACATTACAGAAGCAGACCCTGTCCATGTCGTACCTACTGTATCTGTCGTAGAGACCTTTACGTTTGCGTAAGCAAGGCTTGGTCCCACATACAAACCATCTGTGAAATTTCCATTCTTAAACCAATTGGCTCGAGCGCCAAAACCGTAGGCGGTCGTTTTATAATCTTCACTGAATGTCGCTTTGTCGGAAGCACTTGAATAGCGCCAATAGTTAATCGTTGGGCCCACAGTCCAATCCGGAGCTATTGCAATATCAAAATCAATATTGATTGAGCCAAGAATCAATCCAATCGGTGAAAATCGAAAGTTGTATTGCGCACTATCAGATGCATAGGCCACCTTAGACGCAACTGGGGCAACCGGAGCAACGGGCGCTGCTTCCAACTTTTTGCCTGGCTTCGCCGAAGCCGAAAATGAAAACCCTAAAATAGCTATTGCACATACAAAACGTTTCATTGAATCCCTCTCAAATGTTGTTATTGAGTTCTTAGCTTAAAATAACAAATATTGAAGTCAATTTCGATACAGTACTGTTTGACGCAATAGTTTATGTCCATAGGCAATCACTGGACAGCATTTCATGCCTTGTTTAGGCTTTATGTTTAGGTGATTAAACATGGCACGAAGCCCGTTATTTCACATTTTTAAGACCTTATTGAAAAAATCTGCGGACAACATCCCTATCAATTCTTCTCGCAGAACATTTTTAAAAGCCGTTGCCGCTTCGGGCACCACCACTCTTTTTCCAAGTCCAAGCCTGCGAATTCCAATTCTCAATTTTCGTAAGCCTGTTGTTATTCTTGGCGCTGGAGCTGCGGGCCTGGCGGCCGCATACGAATTAAAAAATCACTCCATACCTTTTGTTATTTACGAAGCCTCTTCGCGTTTTGGAGGACGAGTTCAAACTAAAACCAACTTCAATGCTGACGGAATGTTTGGTGAGCTTGGGGCCGAATTAATAGATTCGAATCACCTTTACCTGTTCCAACTGGCTCAGCAGCTGAATGTAGAAATGGAACGCTTTCACACAAATGGACTCGTCAATCAAGCCTTCTTCTTCCACAATCAGTTTCTACGAGAAGAAGATGTCGCCGAAGAGTTCGAAAAACTAGTTCGTCATATTCGACATGACCTGAATAGAATTTTTAATGAGCAACATGAAAGAAAAATTGATTACACCACGTCATCACCTCTCGCACGACACTTTGATCAAATGGATCTCGAAACTTATATTTGTTCAATAACCAATATTGACCCGTATGTGCTGGATATGATTCGCGTGGCTTATGTTTGCGAATTTGGACTAGAAACTCACCAACAATCTTCTTTAAACTTGTTAATGTTAATGGATCCCGAAGTAAACATCGCCGGAGACCTCTATGGCTCCAGTGATGAAGCCTGGCGAGTTCGTGGCGGAAATTCAACTTTGCTCAACAGACTCGCTCAAGACATCTCTACAGACGGTGAAACGCACTACCAGCATCAATTACTTGGTCTCCGCGAAAGACATGCTAAAATTGAACTTCACCTGCAAACACCTAATGGCCACAAAGATGTTCAGTGTGATCATGTTATCTGCACCATCCCTTTCGCCGTGCTAAAGCAAATCGATGGGATCAATAGCCTCGATTTATCAGAAAGAAAGCGCTACGCTATCGATAATTTTATTATGGGCTCAAATACAAAGTTGATTTCTGGTTTTACGAATCGATTTTGGACAAATCCAACATCGCACCCAAACCATTTTTTTCATGGCCAACTCTGCACTCAGCTAAACAGCCAAGTATTTTGGGACAGCAGTCGAGACCAATCCGGAAGCCAAGGAATTTTAACGAATTTTCTCGGCGGTGATCGTGCACGTGTGGCGAACCATAACACCTTCTCGCAGTCTCTCGATGACTTTTCACTTTTATACCCGGAAGTCCGACTGCATTCAGACGGAAACTCTGCCCTCGCCAATTGGAGTAAGAATCCATTTTCTCTTGGCAGCTATGCATGCCCGACTCCTGGCACTTACACCACATTTTTTGGATCTCTGGGGCAACCCGAATTAAAAAATAAATTGATCTTTGCCGGAGAACATACAAGCGTCTCTTCTCTAGGATATTTGAATGGCGCCTTAGAATCCGGAAAACTGGCCGCTCAGCACATTATCAAACAATTGAGCTCTTGAAGCGTTGAAAGCTACAAGCCAGTTTTCCTCTTCATGGCCTCTCAAGCGAGGGCTTTTGCTGCGGCTTCATTTCTTCTTTAAATTCATTCACATTTCGCTCGAACTCTTCGATACTTCCTGGTAAGCGCAAATCGTTCCACTTAATATTGGATTCCCCGAATGATAGCAATTGATTCAAGTGTCGAATCGTTGACATTGATTTTTCAATATTCTCTAAGGCCTTTTTCCGATCTTCTTCACTTCTTGTGATTAAACTTGTGGATAACTCGATCACTTGCAATGGCGTATTGAGCAAATGTTGAGAAGCCAGCAACAAATGTGAATATTTTCTTAATGCTTCCGCCTGCTCTTCTTTGCGTAATAACTCGTATACTCGGCTACGATGAACGTAAAGAAAAGCACCTGCAATCGCAAACATCACCGTGATCCAAGGCTCTTGCACAGCAACTTTGGACCGCAATTCAGGTGCCCACGAAAAATACTGAATTACCGGGACAATTGCGCAAAGAGCAAATGACGACCATCCTAGCCAACGTTTTGGAGGTGCCGTCAAAGCTAATGCAACACACAGAACTTTAATACCAATAAAGGGCATGAACGGCAGATCTTGGCCCACATAAACTTCATGATTTATAAAAACATCGACAATAACAACAATCGTCGTAAAAAAATACACCATGGCCGCTAAAGTCTCTGGACGCTTTTGTCGATTCGCCCACATAATCAAAACGCACAAGCAAAGCAAAACAACTGCGATTGCATTAGGAACAAATAATTCTGGCAGTCGTGTTGTAAAGATAGAAGAGGCCAATAACAAACATGTCACGGCTGCTAATGTTAAGTGCAAACTCGAGCTCCACATTCTTGAAGGCTGAGAAGTATTCTTAATCAGCATCATTCCACCAGTTCCATTAAAATTTTGGGCGCCATCGGTTTTGTTAAAACCTGAGCCGCACCTAGCTCCATTGCCTCACGCACCAGCGGATGCCCTTGTCCATGACCCGTCAGAAAAAAACAGCGCCCGCTAAAGCCTTCGCTTTGCAACCACTTGAATGCATCCAAACCATTCAGTCGATCTTTACCCAACTCAATATCAAGAAAAACAGCCTTTGCATCTAATACATTGTTTTTATTTAACATCATTTCTTCGACAGATTCCGCGCAGAACACTTGATAGGAACCTTTGGATTCAAATACGAACTTGAATAGCATTCGTAACTCAGGGGCATCATCAAGAAAAACAACTTTCCGCTCATTCACTCGTCTTACACCTTTTAAGAACCCGCGATTCTGATCGAAATTAATCCGGGCATCAAGAGCGAATTATATTAAACTCAATATATTTTATGACGTTTTCGCCACATGTGGACCTGAATATGAAAAATATGCTCGAATTTTTATTTTAAAGGTCTGTCACGTCAAATGTGCCCGCAATAAAGCAGCGAGCAGCCGCGGGCCACGTAGCCATCGTAATATAAACTGTCCCCTCATTTGCAATAAAGCGAAATTCACCAACTTGATTCGGCTGAGATTGGAAGTGGGCCGCATAATCAAAAATGGATCCGCCGTTTGTACCGGGGATATAACGAAAAGTTCCTCGTACCAGAGCCAATATGTCGGCATACTGGATGTCGTACATGCCACGATCCACTTGGCTGATTACCTTGAGTTGTCCACCATTTTCACATTGAAAATACGTGAAGATTGGTACCTCAATTATATTCGGAACAGGCTGGGCCTGTGCCATCGACCCAAACAATGCCAGAACAAAAATTATGGTCTTGATTCCCATAAATTTTAGTTCTTTAAGCAAGCATTCGATGACTTCGGAGCTTTCCAAATTCCAACTTCTGAACGCAATCTTCTAAACTCAACTAAATCTGAAGTAATCAGATCCGCATTCTCTGCCGGAAAAATATAAAACTTGCGAGATTTTTTCTTGCCGTCATCTGAAAGTTCTCTGTTTTGAGTTACCGTCACAATATCACTTGGACGATTGCGTTTCGCACCTTCAACTTTATCAAATATCGCAAATGTCAGTGGGTCTTCCGGGGACAAAATGACTAACTGTCCACGTGTCGACTTCATGATCTTTCCACCAATTGGAATCAACGCCAAAATATCGGCGCTAATATCTTTTTTATCTACAGATCTTAAATCATCATCATTCTTTTTAACTTCAGATCTTAACTTCTTCGCATAATTGAAGAGGTCATCCGTCGTCAGTTTCGCACAAAGCGCTTTTAATAAAGCCACTTGGCCCACGATAATCGCAGTAGCATCTGAAGATCCTGCCGTCGTGTTGTTACTTGTAAAAGAAACGGAAGAATCCGAGACAATTACATCTGGCTTCACGCGTTTATCCAGCGTTGGGCCTTCTGCTGAGTAAACTGATCCATCGCCTACCGTGAATACACTTTTGTTATCCGCAGGTGGTTGAATTTCGTAACCTGCTGTGCGGTCTGTAAAACGAATGGAGCCCTGTTTCTCAGGCTTAATCAAAATACGTAAACGATCTGTCTTAAAGAAGTTATCTGACTTCGCCACAACTTTAATGTGGTAAGTGCCGCGATCTAATTTCTTAAGACTGATTTCTTCACGCGCATAGCTCGAAAGCTTTGAGTTTGCATCCTCTGGAGGAGGAGCCTCTCCTTGCTGAATCTTTTCCGAAGAGCCAACAAGATTTCCTTTATCATCGTAAACGAACAGGTCTAAATCTTTATTCGTTTTATAAAGATCGTCGTCTTTTACATCTGTCCAGCTTAATGTTAATTTTAAGTTCGACTTGTCATATTTATTCTCGAAACGAAGATAGTCTTTATCTTCACCTAGTTTCAAAGTTTTATTTCTTTGGATTTTTTCATCGATCAAGGCGTTGTAGATCATTTTTGAGTCATTACCAGCCGCATTCACCCAAATGATTCCGCGAGCGGTTGCACGATTCACTTCGGCATTAATAAAACCTGTTCCATCATAGTTTCCGCCAAAATCCCATGTCTGACTATAAAGCACGATATCCACGTTATTTTCGATAACGAAATCAATTGCGGCTCTGAAGTTCGTAAAACCATATGTATTCACTAAATAAAACTTCGGGCCTTCAGGGCGGCGGCCAGAAACGGCCCAAGCAATTTGCGCCATACCTGTTCCATGATCTGAATCCGAAGTTAGATTTGGCTTTGGACCTTTGATCAACTCTGCCGATTCCGGAAGCATACCTTTGCCTGGCTTGTAGTCAGAAAAGCTATTATCCAAAACTGCGATCTTAATATTTGATAGATCGTAGTTACTTGGTTTTAAGCCTTCAACTCCAAGGGCTTTGCGAAGCTTTTCGAAGTCCTTAACTTCGTCTACTGCAAACGCAGCAACGGAAGTGATGGCCAGTAGGAATGTCATAGAAAAAATGATTTGAAAAAGGCGGCTAATTGTTTTCATGGTGTCGCAATTTAGAAAATTTGACGCAATTAGTCAATTACTATTTACATGCACTTTATTTTTCTATTGAGAGAGGGATCTCTGTAAACAAGTTCTACAGAGGAATAGGTCGGATCGCGATGTTTAAAAATAAAAAACCCCTCGTTTCCGAAGGGTTTCTTAGATCTTCAAGATTGAAGAACTTGGCGTATTACCAGCACCAGTAAGAGTATCTGTAACCACCCCAGCCCCAAGCATATGTTGGGTAGTAGTAGTTATAGTATCCACCGTAGTAGAGACCATAATAAGCTGGGTATCCCCAACCGTAACCGCCCCAACCCCAACCTGCACCCCAGTAGTAAAACCAGGCTTCGTTTGAAGTCGTTCGGTCAAGCTCGCTTAGCTCAATTGCTGGAGCAGCGATTTTATTGCTATCAACAGCAGCAGTTTTCGCTAGTTCAGCTGCAGCAGCTTCACTAGTGATCTTAGTTGTTCCGTTATCACGGAAAAACTCTTTGTTGCCCTGAGCATCTTCACGAACGATCAAACCTTGTGGAGCTGATTGTACGCGGTCAAGCTCGTGAGCTTGGGCTGTTGACACCATCAATACGCCAGTCGCGGCGATAACTAATAGAGACTTTATAGACATATTTACCTTCCTTAAGAGCAAACGGTTTCTATTTGATGGGAGGTTTTTAGCCCACAGCTTTAACAAAGTAAAGAACGTATTTTATTCGGCGCATTATTTTAACACTTTCTAATTGATTCTAGGCGTCATTGTTTTGCAAATGACTTGTTATTTCAAACAGATGCAAAAACATCCATGTACTAATTACATATTCTGAGATTTTTCACAAACGCCTGTTCTGAACTCAGGATTTCGACTATTTTTCAGCTAATTTTTCAAACGGAGGAACAATGCGTTTTGTGATTTCTTTGCTCTTTCTTCTGCCTCTTTCAGCCTTCGCCGAACACCGCAATCTCTTGGACTGCAATACTTCGGATGGACCGGATCAACAAGTGACCGTTCGACAAGAAAAAGATGGGTCACTAACTTTGATAGAACTCCTGGTTTCAGGCAAGCAAGTTCGAAGACCGCTCTCTCAAGAAGAATGGGATAGCAAAAAACTTCAATTGCAAGATGGTCCCTACGACGCTAAGACAACGCTGCAACAAGTCATCGACGGCTGGGTGTTTGAATCCAGAGGCTTTGGAATGAATAGCTTTGGCTATGCCGACTGTTGGGACGCAGATGGAGAACTTTAACTTTATCCAGCGGCCCCCAGAGGCCTCAATAAACGGCGCATGATTTTAATGACTCCAATTCATGATATCGGAGAATATAAGGTTCCTGATTACACTCCAAATGATAAAATTTCTTCCGCCGAGAAACATGAGCTCGAACGACAAGCGATTCGCGAATTAGCAGAAGGCTCTGGCGTAAACGGAAAGTTGATGTTGGAGCTTTGGGAAGAGTACAACGCGAAGATCACTCCTGAAGCACAGCTTGTTTCTCAACTTGATAAATTAGATGCGGCCGTTCAAGCTTTTGAATATGAGAAAATGGGCTACCCCACTGCTGATTTTTTTCCGTATGTAAAAAGCAAACTTACAGATCCATTGTTAATTCAAATTTTTGAGCATTTGCTGACAAGAGCAAATCCACAAAGAAACTACTACGACCAGTATTTCGAACTTCTGCAGGCGGCAAATAAATCTCGAAGCGCGAAAAACCCGTGAGACATCCCACGGGTTTTCGCACACTGTAATTATCTACACTCGTAGTAATCAAACCAATTGCACTGATTGATATTGTCCCAAACATATCTGTTCGTGTAGCAACGATCACCACGACGCCAGCAATCACGTGGATAATCTGTTCCACAATAGTCAATGTTATGCCAGTTTCCTGGTGCACCATGAATGGGCGCACTGATTTGACCCGCATATTGCCATTGTGGGCGATAATAACCACCGCCTCCTGGAGGACGTGGGCGATGTCGGCCATATCCACCACCATGACCTCGGCCCGGACCACCATGATCGAAACCACCAGTCGCAGAATTCCATTGCAACTGTTCATTCGCTTGGTTTGCACTTGTTTGGTAATCTGTATCTGCGCCTGCATCGAGTGCCGCGAAAGCTAAAAGCAATGAACCCACTGCTGTAGCTAATTTAATTTTGTTCATATTATCCCCCTTAAAAATTATTGCGCGAAAAAGTGTCTCAGACATTGCGACACCAATTCATTGCTATTTAAGAGTGGGATTACAAAGAAGATGCCATGACGCGCGAGTATATGTTTTTGCTCACAACACAACCGATTCGCTTAGACATGTAAAACCAAATCGCCGGTTAATAAATGTGGAAGCATTCTGCCCCTAGTGTCACGTTGCCACTTTGAGCATGTTAATTTCTTGTTACAGTTTCGTTTGTTTACTCATGAACTTATTCAATGGAATTCGGTTTGAACTAAAAGTCGAATTGGGGCAAATTTCCAAGAATCAATGGGGCATTATGAAAAACAAAATACTTTTGTATCTGTTCTTACCCAGTTTGTTTCTGAGTTGTTCTTTAGCAGATAAAAAATCGCGCGCCATCACAGAAGGTGATGTGACTATGCGAACATTACCTTCAACACATGTCCCCCTAGAAGGCATCGGCAATGTTCATTCATTGCGTTCAGATGATCGAATTCTGCGAGGAGCTTCCCCGGAAGGAAAAGTCCTTTTGTTAAAAGAAAATGGTGTAACAGATATTTTAATTTTTCGAGATGGTGTGGGACCACATAATAATAATGAGAAAAGAGAATTAATGGTGGCGGGGTATAAAGATTCACAAATTCACCATATCCCCATGAAATGGAAAAATATTTCGTCGTTCGAATTGGCTTGTCGAGATGCCGTGGCCGCATTGAAGGTGATGAATGATATCGAAAAGAATCCACAAAGAAAACTTTATCTTCATTGCACAATGGGTGAAGACCGAACAGGTATGATCTCAGGTCTGTATCGAATTGTTTTTCAAGGTTGGTCGACCAATGAGGCTTATCAAAAAGAAATGTGCAATCATGGTTTCGCCGAAGCGAGCCCACACAAACCCACTCACGTTGTGAATACTGTAAATGCCGGACTTAAAAGTTTATTTGTGCGCATGGCGGCACTGGTTGAGGCGGGTAGACTAAGTAAAGATCATTTAGATTCTGATGTGTGCAAGAGCTCTGCTATAGAGCAGAAATTGCGATCGCCCATTGCAGAATCCTGCAAATAAATTGACGGCCGGAGAATCCTTCGGTTTTATGTGCACATGAAATATATAATTTTTGTTCTCGTTACGATGATGTCTATTGCTGCTACAGCTAAAACTTATAAAGTAAAAGTGTCTGAAGAAAAAGAAGACAACTGGTCTTGTACCGTAAAAGCTTTTACTGAAGAGTATGAGGCCGAAGGATCATCAAAGACGGAAGCCAGTTATCGCGTAAAGAAGAAATGTACCGCCAACAATAATGAAATGCACTGCAAAGACATCAAGTGCGTAGGCGAAGATCCAGATGGAAAAGACTGGGTGTGCTCCGTTTCTGCATTTACAGATAAGTATGAAGCTTTCGGACATAGCAAAACGTCTGCCACTCGCAAAGTCACCAAAGAATGCAAAGAAAAGCACAACGAAATGCATTGCCGTGATGTGACCTGCAAAACTGAAGATTAAAATATGAACTACACTTTAATATCTTCTGAGCGATCTCCGTTTGGACGCATTTGCCGCATGTATATGCAGTACCATAACTTACCATTCGATTTTCGAGTTTTGAATTTTGTTGATAACAAAGAGGACGCCGCGGCACTTGCGAAAGAGTCTCCGATTAATAAAGTGCCGATTTTGTTTGTGGATGGATCACAGAAAATTTTCGATTCACGAGTCATAATTAATTATTTAAGCAAGACACATGATCTGCCAGAGCTCAGTATTGAAGAAGAAAATATTGTGTCGGCTGTTTATAGTTGTCTTGATGTGTCTGTGATTTTATTTTTGATGAAGTTAAATGGTTATGATCTCGAAGCAAATAATATTTATTTACGTCGGCAAAAAGAACGCATCCCCCACAATTTAGATTTTATTCGCGCCTGGGCCGAGCAATTAGATCCTCAGAATCCAGCCGATTGGAATTATGCTTCCATGAGTTTATTTAGTTTTCTCTATTGGGCTGATCTTCGTGCGCGCACAATTCGACTTGCAGATTATCCGCACTTTCAAAAATTTATGGAAAAGTTTGCGAATTCCCCTGCCGTGAAAGAAACGGGATTTAATTAACCGAAGTTGTAATGTTGATTTTACAAAGCAGATATTGACCCACTATAACGTCCTTGGTAGTGAACTCTAAACAAAATTGACATAGTCACCCTTTAGCCGGTACATACGCTGTGTTTATGCTTATTCAAATTTTTTACGCTCTCCAAATGACCTCTTTGCTGTCCTATGCAGCACCTTCTACTTTACTATTAGACCTTAGAAATAACGGTCACCATCGAGCCATTCGGCCTTTGGCAGATTGTCAGTGGGTAGAGGCCGATCTCAATCAAGCACTGAAGCCTGATATGCTGAATGTTGGATTTGGTAGTGTTCTTCGCATTAGTACGGATTTACAAATTAAAGTTCTCGGTGCCGCTGGTAAAACTGTTTGGCAGAAAGTCGACGTGCTTCCTGCCTATAGAGATAACAACTCCCTTATTCAGAGATTTTCAGAGCTCGAAAAAGCACATGGCAAACGTGGGCTCTTCTATGAAACAACTGAGAATATTGAGAAAATTTTTAGTAATAATTCAGGCTTTGCACTTCGACCCGGTGATCTTATTGTTTCTGCTGGTGATCCGGCGCTTCTACGGTTTTTGTTTGCTGCTCCGGTCGTGGAATTCTTCGTGTTAAGGCTTGAAGTCGTGGACGGAATCCATGTTTACAAACCTTCTCAAGAGCGTGGCGCTATATCCATGGAAACTCTGATTAAGTCGGCAACGACCATTTTTCCAACTCACATTATGACAATGACGGCGCAACGCCAGCAGAAGAAACTCGCAAAAGCAGCCTCTTGTTCTGATGCACTGACAGCGAAAGGTCAGTAATGGCCAGCATTCGTATGATCAAACAACTCGTAATGTTTACTTAAATTTGATGACTCGTTGACTCGAGGCATTAACATCTTGTAAAGACGGGAGATTAACGCATTCTTCCCCAACTGTTATAGGAGTATAACTATGCGCAATCTTTTCTCTTTCTCCGCCGCGACTGTTGTTTTGTCGGCATTTCTTGTGACCTCTGCGAGTGCGTTTGCAGCTAATTTTAGCATTCAACTTTCCAAGGATACTTCGAACAATCAAAGCCTGACTGTTCGCTATGATCTGATTGGAAAAATACCTTTAGTAAAAGGCGCTTGTGAAGTGGATAGCTTCCGATTTCGCTACAGCGAAGGTGATAATCTTGAAGATTATGTGACGATCAAGAAAGCGGCTGATGGAAAGTCGTGTGATTTTTCTCGCCAGCTTTCTGCAAAAGGTTTGGATTATGGCAAACTCTTCGAACTTCGCACTTACAAGCTGAATGGTCAGAACCCAAATTTAGTGGATACAGTTTTCGCGCAGATCCCATGTGCAAGTACTGCGCAAGTGATGAGCGGAAAATCAAATGCTAAAGACAACGCTGTTGTTCTTGGAAAAAAACAAAGCATCAAAGTTGAAACTTGTCCTGAAGCTCCAAAAGCCGCAAATTCTCATGCTCCTTCTGTTACTCCGATCGTCACAGGAACGGGAAATACACAAACTCAACAAGACAAGCCTCAACAATCTTGCTCTGTAAGCTCTAAAGTGAATGAAGAGTTCAACCGTGGTGCCGTGAATATTTCTGCACGATGCTCTCTGACCGAAACCGTTGATATTATCATCATGCAAGGTGATCGCATTTTGAATAAAGACAAAACACGCGTTAGCCTTGCGGCCAATTTAGCCGCTGAGCTTCCAGCTATTCCTCGCAACACGCAAACTTCTAATGTTTACGAAGTGGAAATCCGCAAAATCAATGGCTCTACTTTGTTGAAGCAAAACATCACTGTTTTAAAAGATCCTTCATTTCATCATAATCCTGAAGGCCGCTACAAAACCGAATTGAAGATCACTCCTAAAGAAGAAGAAACAACTGTGTTCCGTGGCGTCTATTGGGAAGCGAAAATTGCGGCGACTATTGTTGACCAAGATATCGAAGACAATTTCCCACAAGACGCAATTCTTGTTCAGTTGATCAAAGTATCGAAAGATCAATCCGGAAATGTTGTAAATGAAAAAGTGGTTGATGGTTATTCTTATTCATTGAATGTGTCGACGGGCCGTGAAGTATCCTTCACCGTTTCTGCTAAATTTGAGCAGCCACGACTGTTTGGTAAAAACCACTGGGATAAAGATAGTGCCCTACAAAAAGGGAACAACTATTTTAAGATCCGCATCTATGATGCTTTCCAAAAAGAGAAGCATGTAGATCTTGATGAAGTGGATGTTCTTATCAATAGTAATTTGGAAGATGAAAAATAATTTGTTGAGTTGATAAGGCGAGAGATCTCGTCTCATCATAAGAAATAAAAAAGGACCCGATGGGTCCTTTTTTTATTTTGGCAGCAAAGAAGTTTCTTTAGTTTTATTGTTCTTATGAGCCGCTTCTAAGTCCTTGGGTAGGCAATTTTGGTCTTTCAGATCTTTGAAGGTGAGATGGGTCCGATTCTGATATCAGATATCCGATATCTTGATATCGGATATTTGAATGATTCTGGCGGGCACAAGTAGATGACTTTATAACCGAATGTCTTGAATTTGCCGCATAAACCAATATATGAGATTTGAACCAAAAGCTGACGAGATACTTTCGAACCTTCTTGCTGGCATTAAAACTGCTACTGATTCCGGTATGTTCGCTAGAGTAGCTTTATTCCTTTCTATTTGTATTACTATTGCTCCTAACGCCTGGAGTGCCAATTTTGAGTTTAGCACGGTTGATGAAACTGACCAAATTTGCATGGCCCTTCTGTCTGCTCGTCCCTCTATTCAGCAACAAGTTCTTAATCAAGGATTAACTACTTCCGGATCAACCCTTTCTCGCAACGAATTTTTATTTGCACCTAATTATGACGTCGTAGCACAAACACAACCCGTTGTTACGGTTCGACAAATGCAAGAAGAGAAATCCATGTTTAGTGCAACACCCGAGTTTGCCAACAAACATGGTGGACCTATTGTTCGAGATCTTATCGCAAAAATTCCCACTTGGTATTATAGCAAAGCAAAAGAATTAGGCCTTTATCCAAACATCGACGTGAGAGTTCACAATTTAAGTTTAGAAGGCATACCCGAAGGTTTTGATCTTTATCCCGCTATACCAGGCTGGCATGCGGATGGCGAATTCCGCGAAACATATTTCGCTCAACCCGATTTAAATAAAGTCCCCGTGAGTTTTCATGTTATCTCAACGATTTCGACCAATCCTCTTGGCGTCAGTAATACGCAGTTTTTAGTAAACCCAGTTAAATTGGTTGTTGATAAGATTCTGCCTGATTCGGCGCTTTGGCAACATGTGCATCAGTATGTTGAAAGTTTGAAAGAAAAAAGAAAATTTGCCGACATGAAAGACGGAAACTTAATTATGTTTGATGCGCGAAGTTTACATCGCGCAATGCCTGTTAAAGAAAGTGGCTGGCGAATATTTTTTCGCATGAGTATGTGGCACAAACCTAATATTGGCGAAGGTCAGCTAGGAAAGCAGGAACAACTCTACCTTTTGCCGAAACCTGGAACAAAAACCAATTTAGTTTCTCTTCAAATTCCATCTACCTCCCCATCCAAAATTATTGGAACTTTTCAACCAACCGCTACAATCCCCGTTTTAGCGGAAGAGCAAAGTGTTATCGGAGCCTCTTCTGCTTTTATTCTTAAAAATGGCGGTCCCGTTGCAAAGCAGCTGATTTCACAATTACCTGCCTCGTTTTTAAATTCCGCAAAACAAAAAAATCTTAAACCTGTTTTTGATTTAATGGTCTTTCGCTTATATCCCGGATATCGACCATTTTTTCCAGATTATAATGGTTTTCCGAAAGCTGTTGGCTGGCATACTTCCGATGAAAATACGGCGTCGAGTGAACTCTGGATGTCCGTCTCTTCGCATGAACAAGGCGTAAACAACACTGAATTTAAAGATATATCTTTGTCAGACGGACAAATGCTTTTGGTTTCTTCATCAACTCCACGCAGGGAAACGCCTGCCAAAAATCGTGGATGGCGCCTCATGATGCGCGTTCGCCTGGTATCTAATAATGTGGATGTTTTGCCTAAAATTATAACTCAACAGTATGTTGATCCGGGCGCTGAAGACAGCGGATGGTAGGAGAGGGTGAGATTGATGATGGGCTCCTGCCCATCACCCTTCGGGCGGCTTCGCCGTCCAAAAATCGCATCCTGCGATTTTTGTCGAACTCAGGAATTGGTTCGAAGCTCAACCTCGACGCAAAAAATAAAAAAGGACCCGATGGGTCCTTTTTATTTTGGCAGTAGTGACGTTTCCTTAATCCCATTTTTCGTTCGTGCTAGGTCCAAATCCTTGGGCAGGCAATTGGGGCCCTTCAGATCCTTAAAGATGGTCTCGACAAAATCTAATTTTTTATCTTCAAACACATAAACCTTCTTTTGGTCACAAAAGAACTTTTCCCAGTAGTAAAGTTTCGCTCCAGACTTGAAAAATACGGAACCATTATCATCTTCGACAGCGCTCATGATTTTGTATTCTTTAGTTTGTTCTTTTGTGCCACCCAAGTGAAAAAGTCTGAATGAAGTAAAATCACCCGTATCCCAATTACTTACGATTAAAAAGATGGCCTTTTCAAACTTGAAGTATCCTACGCCATCCGTTTCAGAATTCCACATGCTCGCATCTTTATCGCTAAACAGAATCGCGCCATTTTTTATGATTTCAATTCGTTTGGGGAGAGTGAACCTCGCTCCATCGACGTCAAACGCGAAACCGTTCTTGATGGGCTTGAAATTAACATCTTCGCTTTCTTGAGCAGATGCAAGGCTGCTAATAAAGAGAGTCATCAAAAGAATTAATTTTTTCATGAGTAATATGCTACCAGATTTTTGTGGAGAGGGCGAGATTGATGATGGGCTCCTGCCCATCACCCTTC